>Ga0316207_10000413_pt1 | contig 72164 bp, 70 predicted proteins | sample 6weekpyrite_MG_FD_204943 | JGI IMG/M metagenome (GOLD analysis project Ga0316207, IMG submission 204943) | Microbial mat bacterial communities from mineral coupon in-situ incubated in ocean water Damariscotta River, Maine, United States -... | ecosystem: Environmental > Aquatic > Marine >... | reverse complement strand
GAAATGAGTGGTCATATTTTCTTCAAGGAACGCTGGTACGGCTTTGATGATGCATTGTATTCAGCCGCGCGACTGGTGGAACTGCTCGGTTCAATGACCGCGGACAAGTCAGTCACTGATGTTTTCAACAGCTTGCCCGACAGCGTAAATACGCCTGAACTGAATATACTCATGGCCGAAGGCAAGCATCATGAGTTTATGGAAAAGCTGTTGTCGAAGGAGAAATTCGATGATGCTGAGGTCACTACACTTGATGGCTTGCGGGTTGACTTCGAGGATGGCTGGGGACTTGTCAGGGCATCAAATACGACGCCGAACCTGGTGTTGAGATTCGAGGCGGACGATGATTTCGCTCTGCAGCGCATCATGACGCGGTTCCGCGAACTCATGTTGAAGACTGATCCATCAATCAGGCTTTCATTCTGATACAACGAAGCTATACTGCCTGCTATTTCAATAACTTGATAAATTGGGAAAAGAGTCATGAGCCTGACAAGCAAGGCCGCGATGAATATTGCACATGTTCTTGATGAAGCGTTGCCCTATATCCAGCGCTTCGTCGGTAAGACGATTGTCATCAAGTACGGTGGCAATGCCATGGTTGATGAAAAACTCAAGGCGAGTTTCGCACGAGATATCGTATTGCTGAAACTGGTCGGTATTAACCCGGTTGTTGTGCATGGCGGTGGACCACAAATTGGCCAGTTACTCGATAAGATTGGCAAGCAAAGTGAGTTTGTCGAGGGTATGCGGGTGACCGACAGTGAAACAATGAGCGTTGTCGAAATGGTTCTCGGTGGTCTTGTTAACAAGGAAATTGTCAGCCTGATTAACCAGCACGGTGGTAAGGCCGTTGGCCTGACCGGTAAGGATGGTGACCTGATCTGGGCGAAGAAGATGACCTTCACCCGTGACAACCCCGAAATGGAAGCGCCAGAGATCATTGATATTGGGCATGTCGGAGAAGTCGACAGTATCAATACTTCGGTGGTCGATATGTTGGTAAAGGGAGATTTCATTCCCGTGATAGCCCCGGTCGGTGTGGGTAAAGATGGCCAGGCCTATAACATCAATGCCGATCTTGTTGCCGGCAAGATGGCCGAGACCCTGCAGGCTGAAAAACTGATGTTGCTGACTAATACTGAGGGTCTGCTGGATAAAGAAGGTAATTTGTTAACCGGGCTGAGCAGTCAACGTGTCGATGAATTGATCGAAGACGGTACGATCAGCGGCGGGATGCTGCCAAAGATTGGTAGTGCATTGGATGCCGTGCGCAATGGTGTTGGCAGCTCACATATAATTGATGGCCGAGTTGAACATGCTGTCATGCTGGAAATCTTTACCGATGAAGGTGTCGGTACGCTAATCCGTGGTTAACGGTTAGCCAATCAGATTATGTCTCCACGCATAGATAAAGAAAGCAAGATAAGCCGCAAGCAATCCATCCTGCATGCACTTGCGCATGAGCTTGAGAAAAAACCCGGTGAACGTATTACTACTGCGCAACTTGCCAGGGCAGTTGGCGTATCTGAAGCTGCGTTGTACCGGCACTTCCCGAGTAAGGCGAAGATGTTTGAGGGCCTGATCGAATTTATTGAAGAGACAATCTTTTCCCTGGTTACACGCATACTTGATGATGAAAAAGATGCCATGAAACGTTGTGAGAAGATCCTCGCATTGATTCTTGGTTTTGCCGACAGGAACCCGGGCATGACACGCATCCTCGTCGGCGATGCTTTGACGGGTGAAAAGTCCAGGCTCAGAGAGCGCATTATGCAGTTTTACGATCGTATCGAGATGCAGTTGAAGCAGGTGTTGCGTGAAGCACGCTTGCAGGGGCTGGAGATATCCGATGAAGATGTTGCTTCACAATCACGCCTGTTGCTGGCGGTTGTTGAAGGTCGCTTAAGCCTGTTTGTGCGCAGTGGCTTTGCTCGCCGACCGTTGAGTGACTGGCCGACGGACTGGTATAACCTGTCACATACAGTATTGGTTCAGAGAGTTAGCTGAGTCCTGGTTGTCGTCAAGACGTTACTGGGGGGTAACAGCACTTCGTGGACGACGCAGGGTACGGTAGCGCTTCAGGTCAGTATCAAACTTTTCCAAAATGCTGTTTTGTTCATCCATTTTTGACTGGATAAATATCTTGTAGTTTTCAATCTGTTCTTCTGTCTGGTCAATCTCTTTTTGCAATGATTCGGTGACAGGCTTACTGTTACGCTGCAGATCTGCAGCCTCTTTACGCAGGCCAATCAAGCGTTCTTTTGCCTTAGACAGACTGGCGCGGGTCAGGCGTATTTCCGTTTTGATTGTCGTGATCTTGCCATCCCGGGTCATGACTATTTCATCTTCACTGGCAAATGTACTGAGCAGGACATGGTCCTGCCGTTGCTGTTCTTTACGTGCCTGTTCAGCGGCCTCTTTCTCGGCCTCGATGCGAGCCCGTTCAGCCAGTTCTTCCTTGGTCAGGGCGCGTTCATGATGCTTGATCTTGATCCCTGTATCACTGAGTTCATCATGACCCTGTTGTACATACTCAGGGGGTAGAACATTCCCGCATTCGCGAATGCCATCACTATTGGTCCAGCACTTGATCTTGCCTGCATGTGCAGCCGGAATAGAAACTGCGAGCAGGAGCATGCCGGTATGGCAAAGGAGTCGGAATCCGGATTGACGAGTTGTCTTGGTCACGATGATTACCTTACAGTGTCTGGATGCATTTACTGATACTGAGTATAGTCAGGGCTAACATATTAGTCATTATCGCAGGCCTGAAGTTCGTCAGACTATGAATATTGTCACACCATTGTTATCCCGCCTGCCATGATTGAACAGCTCTGGTTATTCGTTATTTCGCTCGTCGCAAACGTGTTTTCAGCTTTTGCCGGCGGTGGGGCAGGCCTGATCCAGCTACCCGCACTGATTTTCCTCGGGTTACCCTTTTCGATTGCGCTTGCGACACACAAGGTCGCCAGTGTTGCGCTGGGAATAGGTGCGACGATTCGGCATGCGCGTGAGAAGGCTCTGGAACGCCAGTTTGTACTGTTCATGCTGCTTGCCGGCCTGCCCGGCGTGGTGCTCGGGGCAAGCCTGATCCTGCACGTACCGGATCGTACGGCCCAGATTGCGCTCGGCATTCTTACCATGGGGCTGGGCATCTACTCGGCCAGCAAGCGTGAACTGGGCCTGACAAGTTCACCGTCGCACCGAAACCGGGAGGGATTTATTATCGGTGGCGTGGTGTTGTTCCTGATTGGCGTTCTGAACGGCTCACTGACATCTGGAACAGGCCTGTTCGTGACCCTGTGGCTGGTGCGCTGGTTCGGGCTCGATTACAAACGTGCGGTTGCCTATACCCTGATCCTGGTGGGGATGTTCTGGAACGGTACGGGTGCACTGACCCTCGGCCTGCTTGCTGAAATCCACTGGGCCTGGTTACCGGCATTGCTGCTCGGTTCATTACTCGGTGGCTATATTGGTGCTCACCTGGCGATTGTGAAGGGCAATCGATGGATCAAGCGGGTTTACGAAATCATCACCCTGCTGGTCGGGATGAAGCTGATTATTGGGTGAATTGAATCAATTGATGATTTCGGATTGATGAATGATGAACGGGGTGCCTGAATTCATCAATCATCAATTACTCTTCTATCGGTCCGTAGGTTTCACGGTAGGCGCGGATTTTTTCAAGGTGGTGCGCCTGTTCCGGCTTCGTTGACAGGTAGGTAATCAGGTTATCGAGTGTCACGATGCTGGCGACCTTGATGTTGTGGCGCTGTTCAACGGCCTGGATGGCGGTAAAGTCGCTCTCAAGACCACGTTCCATGCGATCCAGTGAAATCGATACGCCGGCAGGTGTGGCACCGGCCGCCTTGATGATATCAACAGATTCATCGATGGACATGCCGGATGAAATTACGTCATCAATTACGAGGACCTTGCCTTCGAGTTTTGCACCCACGGTGATGCCGCCTTCAGCATGATCCTTGGCTTCCTTACGATTGAAGACGTAGGGAACATTGCGGTCATGGTGTTCAAACAGTGCGACACTCGCAGTGCTGACCAGCGGGATACCCTTGTAGGCCGGGCCAAAGATACAGTCAAACTCAATGCCGGAGTCGATAATCGACTGTGCATAGTAGCGCCCGAGCCGGGCCAGGCTTTCACCCGTGTTGAACAGGCCGGAGTTGAAAAAATACGGACTGATGCGGCCGGATTTCAGGGTGAATTCGCCAAAACAGAGCACACCGGTGTCGATGGCGAAGTCAAGAAAGTCATGTTGATAATTTTGCATATTGTAAAGCCGTGTCAGTCTGTGAAATGATGCCGCGCTATCATACACGCTGAGACGAAAGGTTGGAAACGCATGCGTATTATTTCTGCAAATGTGAACGGGATCCGCGCTGCCCAGCGCAAGGGCTTTTATGACTGGCTCAAGCGTCAGAAGGCCGATGTCGTCTGTATCCAGGAGACCAAGGCCCAGGAACACCAGCTGGATGACGCGATTTTCTGCCCGAAGGATTACCACTGTTACTACTTCGATGCCGAAAAGAAGGGCTATAGCGGTGTAGCGCTGTATTGTAAGCACCAGCCTGACAAGGTCTCGAACGGGCTCGGCTGGGATCACTGTGATAGCGAAGGGCGCTGGATCGAGGCCGAATTTGGCAAGCTGACCGTCGCTTCACTGTATCTGCCCTCCGGCTCCTCAAGTGAGGAACGCCATGCCAACAAGCTCGATTTCATGAACAAGTTTCGTGACGAGCTCAAGCGCATGAAGCGCCGCCGCCGTGACTATGTCGTCTGTGGTGATTTCAACACGGTGCACAAAGAAATCGATATCCGGAACTTCAAGAGCAACCGCAAGAATTCCGGTTGTACCGATGAAGAGCGCCAGTGGATCGATGATGTGCTGAGCAAGGACGGTTGGGTCGACGGTTTTCGTGTCGTCGAACAGGGCCCGGATAATTACACCTGGTGGTCAAACCGTGGCAATGCGCGTGCCAACAATGTCGGTTGGCGTATCGATTACCAGCTCATTACACCGGGCCTGGCAGACAAGGTACAAAAGGCCTGGGTGTACAAGGATGAGTGGTATTCAGACCATGCGCCGCTGATTATCGATTATGAGTATGAGATCTAGCTTTCGTATGGCCACTGTAGGTCCGAATTCATTCGGACAGGTTGCGTGCATGTGCGAATAAATTCGCACATGCTTCTTATTGAACTACAAGATCAGATTTTTACCACGAAGTACGCAAAGTCACACAAAGGGGAACCAGTCATTACTTCGCGTAACGTCGTGTACTTTGTGGTTAAAGTTCATTAAGAGCTAGTGGTTTCGCCTTTCTTGCCAAACAACATGTTGGCAAACATGATTCCCGGACAGATACCGATAATCGCGGCAAGCAGCAGGAATGCAGCCGGGAGGTAGAGGAACCAGCTTGTCACAGCAAACCCGGTATGCCAGATACCGGCCCAGATGACGCTGCTGACAAAGAACAGGAAAAAACGGATCGGGGCGCCGACTCTTTGAATATTCATTGCGTGTCTCCTTACAGTCATTGCTCTACATTTATCGCTGAGTATACGCCGCAGAGCATGGTAGAGTAGGCCGAATACCAACACATAAAACGTTTTATATTTATGCCATCCGGAACTGCACCCCTACATAGCTGGCGCGAAGCCTTGCTGGTCTATTTCAGACCCCGTGTCGTCGGCATGTGGTTTCTCGGTTTTTCTGCCGGACTGCCATTTTTACTTGTTTTTTCAACGCTTTCTGCCTGGCTTACCGATGAGAATGTGAGTCGGGCAACGATCGGTTTTTTCAGCTGGATAGGCATTACCTATTCCATCAAGGTCATCTGGGCACCGGTGATCGACCGCCTGCCGTTTCCGTTTTTCACGCGTATTCTCGGCAAGCGCAGGGGCTGGATGCTCGTCGCACAGATCGGGATTGCCTGTGGCCTGTTCGGCATGGCTGCGATTGACCCGAGCCAGGACCTACAGGCCATTGCCTTGTTTGGCCTGCTCGTCGCGTTCAGCTCTGCGACGCAGGATGTCGCACTGGATGCCTACCGCATCGAGGCAATGCACAAGGAATTCCAGGGTGCGATGTCGGCGATGTATATCTTTGGTTATCGAACGGCATTACTCGTTGCCGGGGCTGGTGCATTTTATTTTGCCCATTATATAGATTGGCCCTTTGCCTATACGATCATGGTCGTACTTACAGGTGTGGGCATGCTTACAGTCATGGTGATTCGTGAACCGGACCATATCGTTTCTGAGCAGACCCTCGAACAGGAACAACATGTCGCTGAGGTACTTGGAGATGGCAAGCCGGGTGCGTGGCATCGTTTAAAGACCTGGTTCAGCAGTGCCGTGGTCAGCCCGTTTGTTGATTTTATCAAGCGTTACGGCAAGTTCGCGATCATCATCCTTGTCTTCATCGGCATCTACCGCATCTCGGATATTACTATGGGGGTCATGGCTAACCCATTCTATCTCGACATGGGTTATAGCAAGGTCGACATTGCCAACATCGGTAAGGTGTTCGGCTTTTTCATGACAATATTCGGTGCGGCTGCCGGGGGTATCTTCGTCGTGCGTTACGGCATCCATCGACCACTTATCCTTGGCGCTGTGCTGGTTGCCTCGACGAACCTGTTGTTTGCGTTTCTTGCGACACTGGATCCAGACCTGGTGTGGCTGGCGATTGTCATTAGTGCCGATAATTTCTCGGGTGGCCTGGCCGGTTCGGCGTTTATTGCATTTCTTTCCAGCCTGACCAACTCGGCCTATACCGCGACGCAGTATGCCCTGTTCAGTTCACTCATGACCCTGCCGGCAAAAATACTCGGTGGCTTCTCGGGCGTTATTGTGGAAGGTTATGGCTACGAGTGGTTCTTCAGCTATGCGGCACTGCTTGGTACACCGGCAATTATCGTCGCAGTGTACCTGACCCTGAGCACGGCCGCACGTGCGCAACAGCAACAGGCGGCGGCTGTTGCTGGCCAGGATTAAAGCTCGATAACACCCAGCCCGTAGTGCAGGAACAGGAAGGCAAGGATCGCTAACGCGGTTTGAATAAAACAGGCACGAGAATGTGGCGGGTCTTTTTCAAGAAACATTCCACCTTGCAGGATTCCGATGATCGGCACCGTTGATGCACTCACGCCAACCAGCTTCAGTAGGAACCAGCCCAGTTTCGATTTACGGCTGTAATGTACCGTTAGCAGCAGTGCTGATACCTCGAGGGCAACCAGTGCAATTTCGATTTCGTTCATGAATATGAAGCCTTTGTAAATACAAAAATAGTCTACGGACTGATGATATCAAGATCCAGTCATTCTGGAGAAAACGGACAATGACTACGGAAAACTATTTACGCTGAAAGCGGTAGATGGCAATCTCACCCAGCAGGTTCGGGAACAGTTTCATGCCGAGGCTGCTGCGGTGGTTATGATCGACGACGGTGCGTTGCAGAACATGTATGTCATTTTCCTCGCACAGGTTTTCAAAATCGGTCAATGTGCACAGGTGAATATTTTCCGTGTTATACCATTGGCTTGGTAATGTCGGTGTCATCGGCATGTGGCCGCCGAAGAACAGTTGTGTGCGTGCACGGTAATGGCCAAAGTTCGGGAAGGTGACAATGCCTTCACGGCCGACGCGCAACATTTCAAGCAGGCGATCTGGGCGATCAACGGCTTGCAGGGCCTGGGTCATGACGACATAGTCAAAGGAGTCTGCATCAAAATCAGACAGGCCGGCATTCAGGTCGGTCTGAATCACATTTACGCCTGACTCAATACACTTGACGATATTATCGATATCGATCTCAAGCCCGTAACCATTGACGTTACGTTCCGCCTTCAGCATTTTCAGCAGGGTGCCATCACCACAACCCAGATCAAGGATGCGGGTGCCAGGTTGTATCCACTCACAGATGGCCTGCAGTTCAGGGCGTACGCTGTTCATGGTTTCACCTCATCGACGAGGTGTTTCATCCAGGCGCCGAACGCCGCGAGGTAATCCTTTATCGGAATCAGGAATGCATCGTGTCCATGCGGGACTTCAATATCGGCATAACAGACGTCATGATTATTATCCTGCAGTGCCTTGACGATCTCACGTGATCGTTCCGGAGCAAAGCGCCAGTCGCTCGTGAACGAGATGACCAGGAAATTCGCCCGCGCATGTGACAGGGCCTTTGACAGGTCATCGTCAAAGTCCGCAGCCGGATCAAAATAATCGAGTGCCTTGGTCATGAGCAGGTAGGTATTGGCATCAAAGCGATCGACAAATGACTCGCCCTGGTAACGCAGGTAGCTCTCGACCTGGAACTCGACATCAAAGCCATAGCTGATCTTGCCCTGACGAAGCTCACGGCCGAATTTCTCACGCATCGCATCGTCAGACAGGTAGGTGATGTGACCAAGCATACGGGCCAGCATCAGGCCACGGCGTGGTACGCTGTCATGTTCGTAGTAGTGGCCTTCGTAGAATTCCGGATCGGTCATGATCGCCTGGCGCGCAACTTCGTTGAAGCCGATGTTCTGCGCGGTCAGTTTTGGCGCGGCGGCGATGACGCCAGCATGTTTGATCCTGTCCGGGTAATCAATGCTCCACTGCAACACCTGCATGCCGCCGAGGCTGCCACCAATGACGGCCAGCCACTGTGATATGCCCAGTTTGTCGGCGAACAGGGCCTGGCTTTTCACCCAGTCCTTGACTGTGACGATCGGAAAGTCAGGGCCATAAGGTTTACCCGTTTCCGGGTTGATCGTGGATGGGCCGGTTGAGCCCTTGCAGCCGCCGAGGTTATTCGAGCAGACGACATAAAAATGGTTTGTATCGATGACCTTGCCCGGGCCAATGCAGGTTTCCCACCAGCCGGGTTTTCGATCATCCATGCTGTTGTAGCCGGCTGCATGGTGATCTGATGACAGTGCATGGCAGATCAGGATCGCATTGGACTTCGCTTCATTGAGTGTCCCGTAGGTCTCGTAGACGAGATCATAACTCTCCAACGTGCGCCCACAGGTCAGTGCCAGCGGTGCATCAAAATGCATCGTCTGTGGGCTGACAAGTCCGATGGAGTTTTCCGGGATAGTGTCCGGCATGTTTGGATTTCTGTTTCAGTTTACGTATCGAAACAGTCTAAAGACACCCGGCGCAGGTGGCAAGTACAGTCTATGTCGCAGTGTAGTCAGGATGCGTCGGCGGCCTGCGAGACATCCTCAACCGCTGGTGTAAACGGGCGTTTGACGACCCCTATCATACGTTCAATGGTTGCGATCTGCGCATCGAGATCGGCAATGGTCTTTTCAAGCTCGGCTATCTTGCCTTCCAGTGTGTCACGTGACTGGCTGATTTTACGCAGGGTCTGCAGGCGTTTTTCGATATCGAGTTTGTGTTCCTTAACCTGCGCCCGAAGTGGCCCGATGACCTCTTTGGCCCAGCGTGTTGCATCATGGTTGGCATTGAAGAAGATGTTGCGAGCCTTGCTGACCATGGAGATGAAGAATTTCTTCACGACGAAGCTTTGCTCAGTCATGGTTGTGACCGGGCTCTTGCGGAATAGCTCGGCCTCACGGTAGAGCAGGTCGAGTTCTTTCTGGTAAGAATCAGTCGTAAACAGTTTCGGCTGGATATTGCGGAAACCGTGTTCCTTGTGGAATTTATAATAGATGGCGCGCACGAGTTTGTGGATTTCCATGGCTTGCGTGGAAGCATTACCCATGGACAGGGTGACATCATCAAAGAATCGCTTCATGCCGTTTTTCATACCCGCGGTTGTCCAGCTGCCACTCATAGACTTGCGGGTATTGGATACGACTGTATCAAGCGTGGACAGGTCAAGATGTGTAAGCAGCTTGCGGCTGTAGTTGTCCATGATGGTGTTGCCTTTTTTCAGGCTTTCCAGGTTCTTGTTATAGATAACCTGTTCTTCACGGGTCTTTTTCAGCAGGTGCATGATGACATCTGCGTTCTTGCCACACAGTGAACGCAGCTCTTCCTGTTGTTTGAGTGTTGCTTTGCGTCTGTCTTCAAGTGTATTGCGATCAGTCTCGATCATCGTACTGATCTCGGCGATGATATTCTGGCTGATGATATGGTGTTTTTCCGGGACGATGTCACGACTCAGGGCATGCTCGAGCTGGTGTATGCCGCTATTTTTGAGCAGGATATTGTCATCTTTAACTTTTGCCAACAGTGCCTTTTGTGCCGAGATAGGAAACACGTTTTGCTTCGGCACGCGTAGTTCATTGGCCGCGCTTGCACACTGCGACTTGATGCTGGCCACGATCTCGTCCGGGCCTTTCAGTTCGTCCCACAGTGTGTCGATCTTGTTCAGAACGACCAGCAGGCCCTTGTTGTGGCTGACCCGAAAGTTGCTGACATGATGGTGCCAGATATCCATGTCTGATTTCGTCACACCGGTATCTGCTGCGAGCAGGAACAACACGGCCTGCGCATTCGGCAACATGTTCAAAGTCAGCTCTGGTTCGGCACCGAGTGCATTGAGCCCCGGTGTATCGAGGATCACGAGCCCTTGTTTAAGCAGTGGATGCGGGAAGTTAATCAGCGCATGACGCCACTTTGGAACCTCAATGTGCGTGGTCGGTATATCCTGTGATGCAAGGTGGGAAAATTCCTTTTCGTCATACAGGCCAAGCTCACGGGCACGCTCAATCGGTACGCGCTTGCTACGCGTCACCTCACTGAATGCCTCGGCAAGGGCATCGGCTGAGTTTACATCGAGGTGAATGTTGGTCCACTCGATGTCGTCTTTTTTCAGCTCTGCAATGCTGCGTTCTTCGAGTCGTGATTCGATAGGCAACAGGCGGATGTAGGGACGCTCGACCTTGTCATCGTAGAACAGCTCGGTCGGACACATTGTTGTACGACCGGCCTGCGAGGGTAGCAGGCGGCGTTTGTACTGGGAAAAGAACAGGGTGTTAATCAGTTCGGTCTTGCCGCGTGAGACTTCGGCAACAAAGGCCACCGTGATCTTGTCAGATTTCAGGGACTCGAGCGCTTCGTAGATGCGCAGGTCGTTTTCAGGTTCACTGAGCTGATTATCCTCCAGCCATTCCTGGTAGGCATGGATTTCACGTATCAGATCGTTCTTCCACTTCGAGTAGGCCTCGATCTGCATCATCAGTTCATTTGTCGGCATGACGTTAACTCCTGAAACTCTGCCTTATCGCACAATTAGTCTAGTTTTTAGCCATTAACGGGACTATGAACCCCATCACAAGGGTAAAAAGCCACGCTAGATACAAGTTATAGACGTTTTTACATATTTTTCAGCTGTATAAGGGTTATATCGGCGTTTCAGGGCGATTTTTAAGCCCCTGGAGCAGGAGAAATGCCTTTCTCGGGAAGCTGTAGAGGGGGAAATACGGGTTCTAGTACAGCAGGCGAAGCAGGGATGGCGGGAAGCCGAGCGCGATGGTCAGGGCGTACAGTGGCGGCATGATCAGCATCCGTGCAACATACAGACCGAGGATGACCACGAGTGCTGACAGGTCGAGCCCGCCCATGGGCGGTATCAGCCGGCGCACCGGGCGCATGAGTGGATCGGTGATACTGGCGAGGATCGCCGTCACCGGGTTGTAATGCCCGGTCGCGAACCAGCTCATGATGGCAAGGATAAAGATACTGAACAGGTAGATATACAGCAGCAGGGAGACCAGTTTTGCGACGGTCGCCATGAGCAGTCCGGGTATGCTGAAGGCCTCGGTAACGCCACCATGGAGCAGGCCAACCAGGATGATGGCAAGTAACTGCAGGGCAATAACCAGCACCACGGAGGCCATATCAATGCCCCCCCAGCCCGGGATGAGTCGACGCAGCAGTATTAAGGGCGGGTTGGTCGCCTTGACGATGAACTGGGACAGCGGGTTATAGAAATCGGCACGTACTAACTGCAGCAACAGGCGTAACATGACGATAAGGATATACAGCCCGAACAGGGTATCGACGAGAAAAATAACCGGGTTGAGCAGGTAACCGTTACCCATACTGCCAGACTCCCATTAATTTGATTATGAGTTATTGCCGAGTTGGTCGGCCAGTTCAGAGGCGCGATCACTGGCGGCCTGCAGGGCCTGCTGGAACAGTGCCTCGAGTCCACCTTCGCGCAGTACCGAAAGTGCTCGCTCCGTTGTGCCACCCGGTGAGGTGACACGCTCTCGCAGCGTGGCCGGGTCATCCGCTGATTCGAGGGCGAGTTTCGCGGCGCCGAAGGCGGTTTGTACAGCAAGCCGACGTGCGGCCTGTGCATCCAGCCCAAGCTGGATACCCGCCTGCTCCATTACCTCGATGACATAGAAGATGTACGCCGGGCCACTGCCAGACAATGCGGTCACTGCATCAAGCAGTGCTTCATCCTCCAGCCACAAGGTGATCCCCACTGCACGAAGGATCGATTCGGCGCGTTGTTTTTGAATGTCGGAGACCTGCGGATTGGCAAACAGGCCGGTTGCGCCACTTTGCACCAGTGCCGGTGTATTTGGCATGCTGCGAACCAGTGCAACATCACCGCCGAGCCAGTTTTCCAGGTCGCGGCTGCGTATACCTGCTGCAATCGACACGACGAGGGGCTTGTTACCCTGAACAGCACCGGCCAGGCCCTGTGTCACCACCTGCATAAGCTGGGGTTTGACGGCCAGCACAACGACCTCTGACTGGCTCGCCACGACACTGTTATCGGTATCCGTATGAACCCCGAATTGCGCAGCAAGCCTGCCGCGCGCCTCGTCTACGGGTTCCGCGACACGGATGTTGTCGGCAGGGAAGCCGTCCGCGATGAGACCGCCAATGATACTGGCAGCCATGTTGCCGCCCCCGATAAAACCGATTGTGTAATCTTTCATAGTTTCAACATACCTTAAATCAGTCCCGTGAGCCAAAAATTGCTGTGCCGATACGCACCAGTGTACTGCCCTCGGCGATTGCAGCCTCGAGGTCATTGCTCATGCCCATTGAGAGCGTATCGAGTGGATAACCCTGTTGCCTGAGGTGCTCGTAAAGCGCCCTGAGCCTTGCAAAGGCCTTGAGTTGGGCATCTGCATCATTTGTGGCCGCAGGGATCGCCATCAGGCCACGTAACTGCAGTCCCGGTAGATCATTGACGATTTTGGCCAGTGTCTCGACGGCCTCCGGGTTGAGTCCGGATTTACTCGTCTCGCCACTAATATTGACCTGCAGACAGACCTGGATCGGCATCATCCCGGCAGGCCGTTGTTCACTCAGGCGACGGGCGATCTTTTCCCTCTCCAGGGTATGTACCCAGTCAAAATTAGCCGCGATATCGCGGGTCTTGTTAGACTGGATTGCCCCGATAAAATGCCATTCTAGCAGTATCTTGCTGTCTGCCAGCGCCGCGATCTTGGGCAGGGCATCCTGCAGGTAGTTTTCCCCAAAGGCGTACTGCCCGGCAGCAATGGCACTCTGGATGTCAGCCAGCGGACGTGTTTTACTGATGGCAAGAAGCTGGATCGTGGCCGGGTCGCGTCCAGCAGCCCTGGCGGCATCCGTGATACGTTGCTGTACCTGGTCGAAATGTTGTGAAATGCTACTCATGTCAAAGTCTGTAGGTGCGCTATACTAAAAAAATAAGGCCTGAATCAATGATTCCAAGCCCTTATTATACGTTGAACAATAATTACTGTTAGCCCGGATTGACCTTTAGGGAGGATTGCATGGATATTGCGGAACTGCTCGCTTTCGGTGTGAAAAATAACGCCTCGGATTTACATTTATCTGCAGGCCTGCCGCCGATGATTCGTGTCGATGGTGACATACGCCGGATTAATCTTCCTGCGCTGGATCACAAGCAGGTTCATAGTCTGATTTACGACATCATGAACGACAAGCAGCGGAAGGACTATGAAGAGTTTTACGAAACTGATTTTTCCTTTGAGATCCCTGGCCTGGCCCGTTTCCGTGTTAACGCGTTTAACCATAACCGTGGTGCCGGCTCGGTATTCCGTACCATTCCATCACGCATCCTGACCCTTGAGGAGCTCAAATGTCCTGCCGTGTTTAAGGAAATTTCTGATGTGCCACGCGGCATCGTACTGGTCACCGGACCGACCGGTTCAGGTAAGTCGACGACACTGGCGGCAATGCTAGACTACAAGAACGACAACGAGTTCGGTCATATTCTGACTGTTGAAGACCCGATCGAATTCGTACACGAAAGTAAAAAATGCCTTGTTAACCAACGCGAGGTACACCGCGATACGCTCGGCTTTAACGAGGCGCTACGCTCGGCACTGCGTGAAGATCCGGACATCATTCTCGTTGGTGAAATGCGTGACCTGGAAACCATTCGTCTCGCATTGTCTGCGGCAGAAACCGGTCACCTCGTGTTTGGTACCCTGCACACAAGTTCGGCAGCGAAGACCATTGACCGTATTATCGACGTGTTCCCGGCTGCAGAAAAAGACATGGTGCGTTCGATGTTGTCTGAGTCATTGCGAGCCGTTATCGCGCAGACCCTGCTGAAGAAGATCGGTGGCGGTCGAATTGCCGCGCATGAAATCATGATTGGTACGCCGGCGATTCGTAACCTTATTCGTGAAAACAAGGTGGCGCAGATGTATTCAGCCATCCAGACTGGCCAGGGGATCGGTATGCAGACCCTTGACCAGTGTCTCAAAGACCTGGTCGCCCAGGGCCTGATTACTGTGCAGGATGCACGTGCACGTGCAGCAAACAAGGACCAGTTTGTTGTTTAACAAGGTTTTGATGACAGGTATTCGATAGAGGAACATGTGAATGGATTTTGAGTCATTACTGAAACTGATGGTGCAAAAGAATGCCTCTGACCTGTTTATTACTGCAGGTATGCCGCCGTCACTGAAGGTCAACGGCAAGATCACGCCGGTGACGAAAAACTCCCTGACACCTGGGCAGGCAAGAGAGGCAGTGCTCGGCATCATGACCGAGGATCAGAAGGAAGACTTTACCCACCACAACGAATGCAACTTTGCGATCTCGGCATCCGGTATAGGGCGTTTCCGTGTCAGCGCGTTCATCCAGCGCAACCATGCCGGAATGGTGTTACGTAAGATTGAAACCAAGATCCCGACCCTGGAATTCCTGCACCTGCCGGCGATTATCAAAAACCTTGCTATGACCAAACGTGGCCTGGTTTTGTTCGTTGGGGGAACCGGTACCGGTAAGTCCACCTCGCTCGCTGCAATGATCGGATACCGTAACAAAAACAGTACCGGGCACATCATCAGTATTGAGGATCCGATTGAATACATCCACCAGCACGACGGCTGTATTATTACCCAGCGTGAGGTCGGACTGGATACCGATTCATTCGAGGTTGCACTTAAGAACACTTTGCGCCAGGCTCCAGATGTGATCCTGATCGGTGAAATCCGTACCCGTGAAACGATGGAACATGCGATTACCTTCGCAGAAACCGGTCACCTGTGTCTGGCTACCCTGCATGCGAACAACGCCAACCAGGCACTTGACCGCATTATCAACTTCTTCCCGGAAGATCGTCGTGACCAGTTGCTGATGGATCTGTCACTGAACCTGAAAGGCATCATCGCGCAGCAATTGATCCCGACACCGGATGGCAAGGGGCGTCGTGCTGCGATCGAGGTGCTTATCAACACACCGCTGTGTGCAGATGTTATCCGCAAGGGTGCGATTCACGAACTCAAGGAACTCATGCGCAAGTCGAATCAGCAGGGTATGAAGACCTTCGACCAGGCCTTGTACGATCTTTATACTTCAGGTGAGATTACCTATGAAGATGCGATCCATTCAGCGGATTCAGCGAATGAACTGCGCCTGATGATCAAGCTTGGCGACAAGGATGCAGTGGGCAAGATGGATACGGCTGTCGATACGATGTCGCTGGTTGACGACAACCCGCACGGCATCAACCTGCGTTAGGCGCATTGATCATAGAACCCCTTCGGGTTTCTCCCTAGAACCTCTTCGAGGTTCATTAGGGATACCCTGAACCTGCTCCGCAGGTTCTGGTAATTATGAATTGCCCTGACTCGATTGAAAATCGAGTCAGGGTACTCGTGATGAAGCCTGAAAGGCTTCTATGAGCCACTAACCTTCGTCCCGAAGGTTCAAGGCAATTGATGATTTATGAATGCGTGATGCATTTGCGAGAAATTCTATTCTTGTGAAGTCGTAAGCTCGTTTTCTTACCACAAAGGACACTGCCCATAGAATCCCTTCGGGTTTCATCATGAATACCCTAACCTTTGTCCCAAAGGTTCAGGGCAAGTCACACAAAGGTTGTTAGGATTTTACTTCGTGTCCTTAGTGAACTTTGTGGTGAAAAAGGTGAATCTTCGACTACTCGAAGATAAAATCCATGATGAATTCCTCTGCATTCATCAATCATCGATCTGAAATCATCAACCCGGAAACACGCTTCTCGCATCGAATACCGGTCCATCGACACAGACGCGTTTCATTGCAACGCCGTCTGGTGTTTCTACTTGCACGACACAGCCGGCACAGCCACCTACCGCACAGGCCATGAATTCTTCCAGTGAGACCTGGCAGGGCAGGTCATACTCTGCCGCCAGTTTCGCCACGGCCTCGAGCATCGGGTGGGGTCCGCATGAGAAGATCTCGACCTCGCTGCGTTCAGATCCATCGAGGCTGTCGAGCCAGGCACGTGCAAGGTCAGTGACAAAGCCTTCATAGCAGCCCGGATAGCCTTGCTGGCTGGCGAGTCGGCAGGTGATGCCCCATTCTTCCAGTAATGGCATCGTGCCAATGACATCAGCAGGCAGGCCCTGCACGATATGTTGTGAGGGTTGCACATTGAACGGGAACGGCACTTCAGAACCGAGGATGACGAAGGGCTCTACATTTGAGTGCTGACGCAGGTGATCGGCAATAAAGATCATCGGTGGCATTCCCACCCCGCCACCAATCAAAAGCGGTCGTTTTCGTTCCGGGTTGATAGTGAAAGGTTTACCAATCGGCCCCATCAGGCTGAGGGTTTCACCCACCTGACGTTGACCTAATGCACGGGTGCCTTCGCCAAGCGCCTTGTAGAGCAGTTCGATCTCGCCCCTGTCCGGATCCGTACGCATGATCGAGATCGGGCGGCGCATCGGCAGACGTTCAGCACAGCGGATATGTACGAAGCTACCCGGTTGAGCCTCGGCAGCCGTCATTGGGGCATGCAGACGCATAATGAACTGGTCGCCATCAAAGGCGGTATGGCTGATGATGGCTGCATCCTCGACATGGATCGTATTCCGGTGTGTGTCAGTCATCTTGATTGCTAAATGTTATGCGGCCATCGACGAGTGTGTGCGTGGCACGACCATGCATTTCCCAGCCCATGAACGGTGTGTTATGACCCCGGCTGTTCAGTGTGTCAGTGTTGACGAACCAGCTTTCGGCAGGATTAAAGATACACAGGTCTGCGGCGCTGCTTATGGCAAGCTGGCCACAGTCGAGACCGAGAATTGAGGCCGGTGTATGTGTGACTGTTTTGATTGCGTCAGACAGGCTGAGGACTCTTTCGTCTGCAAGTCGCAGCACCAGCGGTAACAGGGTATCAAGTCCGGACAGGCCGGGGGCCGTATCCGGGAACGGTGCCTGCTTGGCATCTGGCTCATGCGGTTGATGATCAGAGCAGATGGCATCGATCATGCCATTATTGATGCACTCGCGCAGACCGTCACGGTCCTGCTCGCTACGCAGTGGCGGCAGTAAGTGACAGGCACTGTCAAAGTTGCGGATATCGACTTCGGTCAGGTAAAGGTGGTGCACGGCAACATCGGCCGTGACCTTCAGGCCATCATGGCGGGCACGGGCAATCATATGCGCGGCTCGTGCCGTGGATAGCTGGCTGAAGTGTGCACGGACGTCGGTCTTTTCAATCAGCTCGAGGGTTTTTGCCACGGCAACCGTTTCAGCGGCCTCCGGAATACCGGGGAGGCCCATCCGGGTGGCGAGTGGCCCTTCATGCACGCAACCACCCTGGCTCAGGTCCGGTTCATCCGGGCGGACAAACACGGTCAGGTCATGTGTGGCCGCGTATTCAAACGCACGGCTTAACACGAGTGAATTTTTTACCGGCTGGCTGGCATTACTCATGCCCACCACGCCTGCACCTTTCAGGGTATGCATTGCGGTGATGGTCTCGCCTTCAAGTCCACGCGTCAGTGCACCGAGTGTAAGCAGGCGTGAGCAGTTTGCCTCACGGGCTTTATGATGAATGAGTTCAACCACAGCCGCTGAGTCGATGACCGGGTTCGTATCCGGCGGGCAGACCAGTGTGGTGATGCCTGCGTGGGACGCGGCACGGGTTTCGCTGGCGATAGTGGCTTTGTCTGACTGGCCCGGTTCACGTGTGCGTGCAGAGAGATCCACCAGCCCGGGGCAGATAACCTGTCCAGAGGCATCAATGATCTGGTCCGCTGTGAAGCCATCAGGTGCTGTGCCAATGGCGGCGACTTTTCCATCAGCCACCCATATATCGTTGTCGGCATCGATTCCATTGGCCGGGTCGATGAATCGGCCGCCCTGGATATGAATGCGTGGCCCGCTCATGCGGCGCTGCTCCCGTCGAGGTTACGCATGGCCATCGCCATCGCGGCCATGCGAACGGCAATGCCGTTGCTGACCTGTTCGAGGATTACGGAGTGCGGACCATCGGCCACGGCCGAGTCCATTTCAACGCCACGATTGATTGGCCCCGGGTGCATGACAATCGCATCCGGTTTGGCCAGTGCAAGGCGCTTCTCAGTCATGCCATAGAGACGGAAATATTCGCCCTGGCTCGGTATGAAGGCACCATTCATGCGCTCACGTTGCAGGCGCAGCATGATAATGACATCGACATCGCGGATACCGGCTTCGATGTCCTGGTAAACCTGTACACCCATCTTTTCTATGCCGGCCGGTAGCAGGGTCTGTGGTCCGATGACGCGCAGCTCCCCGACACCGAGTGTGTTCAGGGCATGGATCTGTGAGCGGGCCACGCGTGAGTGCATCAGGTCACCGACGATGGCAACGCGCAGCGATGGGAAATCCGGTTTGTGTTGGCGAATGGTAAACATGTCCAGCATCGCCTGGGTCGGGTGTTCGTGGCTGCCATCACCGGCGTTAATGACGCTGACGTGTGGCGCGACGTTGTTGGCGATAAAGTGCGCGGCACCGGAGCTACCGTGGCGGACGACGAACATATCGACATGCATGGCCTCGAGGTTACGCAGCATATCGAGCAGGGTTTCACCCTTGCTGCTGCTGGAGGCACTGATGTTGATATTCAGGACGTCAGCCGACAGGCGCTTGGCGGCCAGCTCAAATGTTGTACGCGTACGTGTGCTTGGTTCGAAAAACAGGTTGGCAATCGTATGCCCCTTGAGCAGTTCGAATTTTTTCTCTCGCTGGTCCTGAGCCGAGGCAAAGGATTCTGCGGTATCAAGGATTTCCTGCAAGACGGTCTTGGGCAGACCTTCGATAGCGATGAAATGCCGGAGCTTGCCGTTGGGATCCAACTGGATATTGCCCGGTTTGATTCTGACCGGTGGTTGGGACGGGGCTTGCGTTTCGGTTGACATCAGCGGCAATTATGGCAGCTGTGTTTATTTTTGTCTGCAAAAATTTTTACAAATTACAGGTTTGTGAGGGTCAGTTAAGCTGTTGCTCGAGCCAGCTCTGCAGGATGAGACGGGCCGCCTCCCTGTCGATGGCACCCTTGTCATTGTTGCTGCCAAGATGTTGTTCAGCTTCCATTGAACTGAGGCGTTCTTCGGCTTCGTAGACGGGGAGTTGAAAGCGCCCATGTAACTGACGTCCGAATTTGCGTGCGGCCTGTGTCATTTCCTGTTCGCTACCGTCCATGTGCACGGGGATGCCGACCACGAGTGCGTCTGGTCGCCACTCGCTGATCAATGCGGCAATGCCATCCCAGTCTGGTTTGTGATTGCGACTGGTCAGGGTGGTCAGTGCGGTTGCCGTGCCCGTGACGGATTGCCCGACGGCGACACCGGTGCGGACCTTGCCATAGTCAAACCCCAGCACGGTCTGCGGGGAAGCAGGAGAAGACGTTTTCGACATCAGGCGTGGCCGCAGTTATCGGACAGGGTATTGATATCAATGCCGAGCGAGGCGGCGGCGGCCGTCCAGCGATTTTCAATGGGTGTATCGAAGATGATCGCGGTTTCTGCAGGGCAGGTCAGCCAGGCATTGTCGACCAGCTCCTGTTCAAGTTGGCCGGCGCCCCAGCCGGCATAACCGAGTGCGACGAGTGAGCGCCCTGGGCCTTTGCCGTCATTGATAGCCTGCAGGATATCGCGTGAGGTCGTGATACCGACCGATTCGGTAATTTCGAGCATGGAATCCCAGTCCCCGAGGGGCTCGTGGAGCACGAAACCGCGTTCTGGCTGAACGGGTCCACCCAGGTAGACCGGGGTCATGGTCGTGTCATTGTCCGAGATTTCGATACTCATATGGGCAAGTACATCGCTCAGGGCAATGTCGAGCGGCTGGTTGATGACGATGCCCATGGCGCCTTGCTCGTTATGTTCACAGATATAGGTCACGCTGTGGAAAAAATTAGGATCGTCCAACGCGGGCATCGCGATGAGAAAGTGGTTATTCAGATAAGTGGGCGTGACCATAAACCAAGTATTAGCCAAGGATGCACAACTGGCAAGGTCGAGATAGTAGACTTGTGAATAGTGTTTGTTTAAGGCGTGCTATCGCGTCGACAGGCTGTTGCCATCCTGGAATATCCAGGTACGCGTTATGTGTAACAGGTCTGTTTCGGCCCTGATTTTCTCGGGAAAGGGTGCGTATGGCGCGGCCAGCCTGACGATACGACGTGCAGAATCATCGAGCAGCTTGTTGCCCGAGGAGCGATCGACATCGATGGCCTTGACGGTACCATCCGGGCGTAATACGACCGTTAACATGAGGTTACCGGACAGCTTGCGCAGACGCGCCTCTTCCGGGTAGTTGATGCGACCAATGCGTTCGACCTTGCTGCGCCAGGCATCCATGTAGGCGGCATACTTGTTTTCGCGGGTAGCAGCATTGATGAATTTGCTGCGCTCCTTGCTCTTGTTGCTGATACGTGCAGCTTCAAGTTCCGCGCTGGCACTGGCAATTTGCAGGGCGTTGGCAATCAATGTGCTTGCCCGTGGCTGTGTTCTGATATCGAGCGGGGTCTGTTTCTCAGATGGGGTCGTGACCTTGCTGACACTATTGGTCAGGACTTCGCGTTGACGCTGTTGTGGGCGGGCTTGCTGTGGAGGTGTTGGCACTGAGTTTTCCGGTGCGGTGCCCTGGGTCTGGTGAGGCGTCTTGATGGCCTCGGTGCGTTGTGCCGCAGGGCGCTTCACATCATCGGTGTTACCACTGCCCTTTTGAGTGGCCTGTGCAAGATACTGCGCCTCTTCATCGGGTGGGGTGTCACTGCGGGACTGGACCAGGGTGATCTCCATGGTATGTACCGGGTTACTTGGTGTGAGCAGGTCGCTGCCAAAGGTAATACCGAGAATGATAATGGCATGGATGGCTATCGCCAGGAATATCGTCAGACCAAGGCGATCCACCGGCGTGATGCGCGGGGCGGGTAGTGGGTGTTGTGACAGGGTCGCCTGGTTCATTGTGTCGATAATACGTCTACACGTTGCATAATCTTGAGCAGCAGTATACCCCCGAGTGTGCCTGAAATCAGTGCTGCAGTGAGTAAAATGGGTAACAGTGTCCACAGCGACGGGTGGGGGATAAATAGTGCCCAGGCAGTTAGAAACTGTGCCAGCATGTGTGCCAGTGCCGCGAGGATGGCCAGGCCGGTGGCACCAAGCGGTCTACCCGGCAGGCGGTAGGTCAGACCAAGAACCAACAAGCTGGCAAGTGCACCGGACAGGCTCATGATGAAGGTGGGTGACAGCAAGGTACCGAGTACGAGACTGGCACCGAGTACGCGCAGCAGGCTGACACTGGCGGCCATCCGCCAGCCATGACGTAGCAATACATACAGGGTGATCAGGTTGGCCAGACCGGGTTTGATACCCGGGATGGGGGTCGGGATGACACTTTCGAGTACGTGAATGGCGATGGCCAGTGCGGCAAATCCCGCAACAAGGTGATCGTCTCGGCTCGTCTGTATGTGGGCGACAGGATTCTGCATGTCTAAAAGTTTATTGCATCGTATTCGCGCGGCTCGCCGTTACGGGCAAGCTGGACACTGATGCGGTTTGGCAGGCAGGCCGCGATGTCACCACTTTGACGGTGCCAGCCACTCTGGATACAAAGTTTGTTTGAACACGGCGAGTCAGTAAAACGCAGTTGCCGATCCTGAACCTCGAGCGTACTCGTGCCGAGCATACCGTTGACCGTGTGTATGCCGTCCTGTTGCAGATCAATGTAGTGGGCGTGTTGCTGGTGATCGCGGACAACGGCATGTTGTGCCGGTCCCGACTCCCAGAAATGATAATACGACAGGCCAACCATGCAGGCACTGACAACAAATACGAGTTTGTCGGCAAGGGTGACGTGATAACGGGTATCCATGCCGGTGATTATAACGGTTTACTGAGGATGATATCCGGGCGTTGCTGGTTAAATTCGATACGTTTTGCCATGGCCGGGTTCATGTGGACCTTGCCGGACTTGTCGATGAGCATGACGTACTTGATGCCCATGGCGCGGGCAATGCTGTGCCACTGCTCTGGCCCGGCGATAAACAGCGCGGTAGCCGCGGCATCGGCGGTGGCTGCATCATTGTGCAGGACAGTCACGGATTGGGTCTGGTCGGCCGGGTAGCCGGTACGTGGATCGATGATGTGGTGATAGCGCGTGTTATCGGCGGTGAAGTAACGCTCGTAATCGCCCGAGGTAAAGACGCTTTCATCACCGCTGATTTCAATCGAGGCAAATACACCTTCACCACGGGGATTACGGATCCCGATCCGCCATGGGCGGTCACCGCGTTGTCCGATTGCACGCAGGTCACCACCGGCATTGATAATGGCGTTGCTGATACCGAATTCACGCAGGTGTTCGATCGTTGTATCCACGGCTACGCCCTTGGCAAAGCCGCCAAAATCGAGGTGTATGTTTGCATTGCTGCCGTGCATGGTGAGGTTTTCGTAATGAATATCACTCATCTGCGGCATATCCTGCAAAAAGGCCTCGATAGCTTCAGGCTCAGGTGGACCGAAAACCTCGTCGATATCATCCTGGTGGAACCCCCACAGTTTGACCAGGCCACCGATCGCCGGGTTAAACAGGCCGTTACTCTGTTCAGACAGCAGGGTAGAGCGCTCGATGAGCGGCAGGATCGAGGGCGCGAGTGAGAATGGGGCGCCGGTTTTCAGCAGGCTGTTGATGCGCGCCAGGGCGTTGCGCTGCCACGGATGCCAGGTGTTGTGCATGTAACTGAAGTCATCAAGGATAGCGGCATAGGCCTTGTCGGTAACAGCTTCTTCTTCACCGATGATCGTAACCTCCACGAGCGTACCCATGGTGAACACGGTTTCATTGAATTCGCGTGGCGGTTTGGAACAGGCCGTCAGGACCAGGGACAGGATAATCAGCCCTGCAAACAGGCGCATGGGAGTAGTAAACAGCGTGATCATGACAGTTTATTCTCGATCACATCCATAAGCAGGCCACTGATATTCAGGCCAAACTGTTTATCGAGTTCCCGGATGCAGGTCGGGCTGGTGCTGTTGATCTCGGTCAGGTAGTCACCAATCACGTCGATGCCGACAAACACGAGGCCCATTTCCTTCAGCACGGGGCCAACCCGGGCACAGATTTCATAGTCGCGTTCACTCAGCGGGACCCCTTCACCACGGCCACCTGCCGCGAGGTTACCGCGGGTCTCGCCGGGTGCAGGGATGCGTGCCAGTGCATACGGCACCGGTTCACCGTTGATCAGCAGGATACGCTTGTCGCCAGCGCTGATATCCGGGATAAAGCGTTGCGCCATGATGTACTGGCTGCCATGCCCGGTAAGGGTTTCGATGATGACACTAATATTGGGGTCGTCCTGGCGCACCCGGAAAATCGAAGCGCCACCCATCTCACCAAGTGGCTTCAGGATGATGTCGCCATACTCAGCGAGGAATTCACGCAGGCTGTCGGCGCGGCGGGTGACCCGTGAAGGTGCAACACAGTCGTCAAAATGGGCTGCAAACAGTTTTTCGTTGGCATTTCTGATACTTGCAGGTCGATTCACGACCAGTGTCCCGGCAGTTTCGGCATTTTCCAGCAGGTAGGTCGCATAGACATATTCGGTGTCGAAGGGCGGATCTTTGCGCATCAGGATGATATCAAGCTCGGCGAGTGGGCGTACAGAGGCTTCGCCAAGCTCAAACCAATGATCCGGGTTGTCCATGACCTGCAGGGGACGCATGTGTGCCATCGCCTGGCTACCGTGCAGCTCAAGATCGGCCATTTCCATGTAAAAAATATCGTAGCCACGTCGCTGCGCCTCCAGCAGCATGGCAAAGCTACTGTCTTTGGCGACTTTGATGGACCCGATGGGATCCATGACGATTCCAAGCTGTATGGGCATTTCGACTGGTTGCATCCGCTGATTGTTGTTATGCCGCCATCCTAGCGTATTGAAAGGCATTTGACACGGTGTTGCATGTTTAGCTAGACGCAGCGCCATTATGCGTCTTTAATTAGGTTAATCTTTGCTAGGATTTCGTGATGATTGTGCCAGTCCCTGTTGAATGGGCATGGATGCTTAAGTAACAGATCTGAGTGAAATACAAAGGAAACCATATTATTTGCAATAACTTATGGATACCTTCTAGATTTTGTGTTAAATATTTATATTGGACAATCTGTCTCTGTCAGAAACAGGGATATATAAGTAATTGATGGAAAAGGAGCTTGGGGGACGCGTGGCTAGCGACAAAAAGAATAATGGTGATTTTGCCGGTCTGAACGTGATGGTAATTGATGATAGTAAGACTATCCGCCGTACTGCTGAGACCCTGCTGAAAAAGGCCGGTTGTGACGTTGTCACGGCAATCGACGGTTTTGAAGCCCTGGCCAAGATCGCTGATCATCGTCCGGATATTATTTTCGTCGATATCATGATGCCGCGTCTTGATGGTTATCAAACGTGTGCACTTATCAAGAATAACGAGAATTTCAGGACTACACCTGTGATTATGTTGTCGAGCAAAGACGGCCTGTTTGACAAGGCCCGGGGGCGGATTGTCGGTTCAGAACAATATTTGACGAAGCCGTTTACAAAAGATGAATTGCTGGGTGCGATCACCAAGCACGTTGTAGAACACCGCGCATAAGACAAAGCATTACTGTCTCTGGCAATAGCCGGCACAGCAAAAAATGCAGCCTCAATATTTGTGAAGGAGATTGAAGGAATGGCACGCATACTGATTGTGGATGACTCACCGACCGAGATCCACGTTCTCAAAACAATGCTTGAAAAGCATGGCTTCGAAACACTCTCTGCAGAAAGCGGCGAAGAAGGTGTCGTGAAAGCTGCTGAAGAAAAACCGGATATGGTATTAATGGATATCGTTATGCCAGGCATGAATGGATTTCAGGCAACAAGAAAAATATCAACCACTGAAGAAACTAAAGATATTCCTATCATCATCGTCACGACCAAGGACCAGGAAACGGATCGTGTCTGGGGCCTTCGACAGGGCGCCAAGGATTATCTGACAAAACCGGTTGATGAAACCTTGCTCATAGAAAAGATCGCCGCCCTGTTGGGTGCGTGAGCCGGAATCCGGGGAATAGCAGCAGGTATGGCAGCATCAGCAAATAAAATTGATCCACTTGAACTATTACGTTCACTGGAAAAACGTTGCCTTGATAACGCTGCGGGTCTGCCACAGCAGGAAGAAATCAAAGGGACGTCACTGGTAATCGGTTTCCGGATTGGAAACATACAAATGGTCACACCGGTCGACGAAGTAACAGAATTGCTGACCTACCCTTCATTGTCACGGGTGCCCGGCACCAAGTCATGGGTCAGGGGTATGGCCAACGTACGAGGTAACCTTTTACCTATTATGGACCTGAAGGATTACCTGACCCGAAAACCAGCAGAGCTCGGGGTTCGGAGCAGGGTACTGGTGGTCAATCATGAAGGCGTGTTTGCAGGATTACTGGTTGATGAAGTACTTGGACTGAAGCATTTCCAGGAAGAAGAGTATTCGCATAAATATCCTGGTGCAGATGATTTTATAAAAAGTTACATGACCGGCGTTTATCGAAAAGATAACGAAGAATGGGGGGTGTTCAGTATGCATGCACTCGCAAAAAGCCCACTGTTCTTACAGGTTGCTGTGTAAGAAAAAAATAACTGTGAATCGTCTTGTACAGGCGATGGCTGTAACACAGTGTTCGGGAGTTTAGGAGAATAGGACATGAAGAAAGTCACGACCGCGATTGATTTTAATAACCTCAGCACGCAGGACATCATCAAGATTTTGGGTGTCGTGGCGGTTGTCTCGGTGTTATTGGCATTTATCTTCCTTGGTTACAACGCCAACAAGGCGGCATACGATACAAAGTATCTTGGCTATGCCGGTGAGCAGCGCGTATTGTCACAGACGATGTCACGTTTTGCTGTCGCGGCATCACAGGGTGATGAATCAGCGTTTGCCCGATTGAAGAATGTTCGTGACCAGTTTGAAGCCAGTTTTAATACCCTGCGTGACGGTAACCTGGAAAGCGGTTTTGACAAATCTCCTGAAGAGGTGCAAAACGAGCTTGCTGTTGTGGGTGCAACCTGGAATTCATACCGTGAAAATGTTGATTCTATCTTCGCCGGTCAGGATGCGGTTCTTTCTCTCGGTCAGTCTGTACAGGCCATTTCAGACAATATCCCGACCCTGCTTGCCCTGTCTGACGAGGTGGTGGGTATCCTGATTGAGACCGGAGCAGACCCTCAACAAATCTACATTGCCAGTCGTCAGCTCATGTTGACCCAGCGTATTGCGAATAACGTAACCAAGGTGATCCAGGGTGGTCAGGGTGCGGCAACCGCGGCTGACCGTTTTGGTCGTGACACGGCGCTGTTCGGACGCGTCTACCGCGGCATGCTAAATGGTGATCGCCGGACAAAACGCATTGAAGATGAAGACGCACGTGACAAACTCTCTGAAGTGGGTGAAGTCCTCAAGATTATTAATGAACTTGTGGGACAGGTGCTGGAGTCCTCGCCAGAACTGTTCCTGGTGCAGGATGCATCAGACCAGGCATCATTGAATGCGGGTGTCCTGCTGACGAACCTGTCTGATTTGATTAATGCTTATAACGACTACATCAGTGGCCGTATTGCGCTGCTCCTGGGTGGATTCTTTGGTCTTGTCACACTGGTGCTGCTGGGCCTGATTGGTTACCTGATTACCAGCGACGCGAAGAAACGTCAGGCAACGGCTGAAGCACAGACCCAGCGTAACCAGGACGCGATTATGCGACTGCTTAACGAAATGGGTGATCTTGCTGACGGTGACCTGACGGTTGAGGCAACGGTGAGTGAGGATGTGACCGGCGCGATCGCGGACTCGATTAACTTTACTACGGACGCGCTGCGCACCCTGGTTACCTCGATTAACGAGGCATCGGTACAGGTGTCTTCGGCATCACAGGAAACACAGGCAACGGCTATGCATCTTGCCGAAGCCTCTGATCACCAGGCGCAACAGATTACCGGTGCCAGTACTGCGATTAACGAAATGGCGGTATCTATTGAAGAGGTTTCCCAGAACGCTGGCGAGTCAGCCGAAGTGGCGCGTCGCTCGGTGCAGACGGCGCGTACCGGCTCAGAAACGGTGCAGGATACCATCAAGGGTATGGACACAATTCGTGAACAGATCCAGGAAACATCAAAACGTATTAAACGTCTTGGTGAGAGTTCACAGGAAATTGGTGACATCGTGGAACTCATTAACGATATCGCCGACCAGACCAACATCCTTGCCTTGAACGCTGCTATCCAGGCGGCCATGGCCGGTGAACAGGGTCGTGGTTTCGCGGTGGTTGCCGATGAAGTTCAACGTCTTGCTGAACGTTCATCACACGCGACAAAACAGATTGAAGCACTGGTTAAAACGATTCAGACGGATACTAACGAAGCCGTTATCTCGATGGAGCAAAGTACTGCCAACGTGGTCTCGGGAGCGAAACTGGCCGAGGATGCGGGCCAGGCACTTGACGAGATCGAGGGTGTTTCGAACCAGCTTGCTGACCTGATTAACAACATTTCTGAAACGGCGCACCAGCAGGCCGGTGCGGCAAGTAATATTTCTGAGACCATGAACGTCATTCAGGAAATTACGACTCAGACTTCAGCTGGTACCAATGAAACAGCAACATCGATTGGTAACCTTGCTGAACTCGCCAACGAGTTGCGTAAGTCTGTATCCGGCTTCAAGCTGCCGGAATAACACGACTTTGTCGTTGTTACTGATAGAGGTCCGATAACATGGCAAACGCAGCGTGGTCAGGGGTTGACCCAATACCTGTAATGGAAGATGCGTGTTACCTGCAGTGGAAGAAGCTGCTGGAAGAGCGCACGGGTATGGTGTTGCCTGACGAACGACGCTCGTTCCTCGCAACCAGTCTCGGTATACGCATGCGCGAGGTTGGTTTCAGTGACTACGATGATTATTACAACTTTGTTTTGGATGGCAGGGAAGGCATTGTTGAGTGGGCAACGCTGGTTGACCGTTTGACCGTGCATGAAACACGCTTTTTCCGCCATATGAGTTCGGTTGAAATGATTCGTGACCTGATACTGCCTGAACTGATGGGTCAGGATTCCCCTCCTGCTACGATCAATGTCTGGAGTGTCGGTTGCTCCACAGGTGAGGAACCCTACACACTGGCAATGGTTCTGGACCATTTCTGTGAAACAGATAACGAAGATTATTTCTACGGCATAACTGCTTCAGATATCAGCATGGCATCACTTGCAACGGGACGTAAAGGCATCTACCACAGTCGCAAGCTTCGCGATGTTGATGCAATCCTGCAGCGAAAGTATTTCAAGCGGATTGATGATACCCATTTCGAGGTGAAGTCTGATCTTCGTAAGCGGATTTGTTTTTCCCAGCTGAATGTACTCGAAATGGAGCGTGTTCCATTTGGCAAGATGCACCTGATATTTTGCCAGAACATGCTGATCTATTTTGATCGTGAACGCAGGGTCCAGATCCTGGATAACCTGGCAAAACATCTCCATCCCGGTGGCGTTCTGATACTGGGTGCAGGTGAAATACTCAACTGGCAACCACCAGGGTTTGGAAAAATCGATTACAACGACACACTGGCGTTCCGGCGTCTGGCTTCAATGTAAGCAGTTCACTAAAGAGCAGGTTAAGAAGAACATTGAACAATGGCTGAAACTTACGACTACAGTACTCTGAATTGGGTTAAGGGAGAGATCGACGAGACGCTTGACCAGGCGCGCCAGGCGTTGGAAGCGTATGTCGAAGATCCCAACGATGAAACCCAGTTGCAGTTCTGTGTAAACCATTTGCATCAGGTACACGGTACCCTGAAGATGGTTGAGTTGTATGGGGCAGTAATGGTTGCCGAGGAAATGGAAACCGTTGCACGTGCCCTGCAGGAAAAGAAAATCACCAAGAAAGAAGATGCGTATGAAGTCTTGATGCGCGCGATTCTACAGCTGCCCAATTACCTCGAACATCTGCAGTCAGGTCAGAAAGATGTACCTATTGCACTATTGCCCCTGCTTAACGATATGCGGGCGACCTGTGGACAAAGTCTGCTCTCGGAAAGTGCATTTTTCTCACCAGATTTATCTGTCGCTTCTCAGGAAGTCGCAAACCGTGACACCAGCAGTGATATCTCCGAACTGGCTAGAAACTTACGCCACAGCTACCAGATGGGACTGGTGAGCTGGTTCAGGGATCGTGATGTCAAGAAAGCGCTTCAGCAAATAGCGGATGTTGTACAGAGTCTGCGTAAAGTTGCAATTCAACAACCTGTTACACAATTACTGTGGGTCGCCGATGGTGTTATTGAGGCGCTCATTGATGATGGTCTGACATCAAGTGTGTCTTCGAAACTGTTACTCGGCCAGGTTGACCGGGAAATCAAAAAGATTATCGATGCGGGTGAGCAGGCATTGGTTGATGCACCACCTGTGGACCTTGTCAAAAACCTGCTTTACTACGTCGCGACTGCGACCAGTAGCGGTAACAACGTTGTAGCGCTAACGGAAGCATTCAAGCTCAACGACCTGTTGGCAGGGACCGCTGGCGATGGCAGTGAAGAAGGTCTCAGTGCGGTTAATAGCGATGTCATGGAAACCGTGACATCGGCTGTGAAGGAAGACCTGACCAGGATCAAGGATGAAATCGATATTTTTATTCGCGCAGACAAGCAGGATGTTAGTTCCCTGCAAGCTGTTTCAGATGCGCTGAAAAAAGTTGCCGATACCCTCGGTATGCTAGGTTTGGGTACACAACGAAATGTTGTCGTTGAACAGGCCGAATTGGTCAAGGCGATCGTTGAAGGTTCGCTTGAACCTTCTGATGATGCATTCATGGAAATGGCGAGCGGATTCCTGTTCGTTGAGTCGAGCCTGAATGAGTTGATGCATGGCGGTAAGGTCGGTGATGCGCAGGGTAATGTCGTACTGCAGTCATTGAAGCGATTGCATGGCATTGACCTGGATGAGCCGGTACAGCCTGCAGCCAGCGGTGTGTTGCAGGAAAGTGAACAACGTGAATTGCTCAAGGTCGTGATTCGTGAAGCCAAGACAGATATGGCGCACGTTAAAGACGCGATTGTTTCGTTTATTACTGCACCGTGGGAACATGAATTATTATCCGAAGTTCCACAGCTGAATCGACAGGTTCGCGGCAGTATGTCGATGCTGTCACTAGATCATGCTGCAGAGCTGTTATCTGCATGCAATGACTACATTAGTAACGAGTTAATTGCGAAGAAAGATATCCCTGACCAGGAGACACTCGAGAACCTGGCAGATGTCATCACCAGTATAGAATATTACCTTGAGGCGCTGGACGAAGATCGCAGCGATCGTGATGAAATCCTCGCGCATGCACGAGATTCGGTTGCGAAGATTGGTTACCCGGTTGCGGGTTATGTAGCGCCAGTCGCAGAAGAGCCAGTCGCAGAAGAGCCAGTCGCAGAAGAACCGGTCGCAGAAGAACATGCTGCTGTAATGCCGATTACAACTTCTGCAGAAATTCTTGAAGATGAAGACAGTGATATTGATCAGGAAATCATTGATATATTCCTCGAGGAAGCAGAAGAAGAACTTGAAACACTGGCGACATACTTCCCTAAATGGAAGAACTATCCTGAAGATTCAGACTCACTGAGCATTGTTCGTCGTTCCTTCCATACACTGAAGGGAAGTGGGCGCATGGTAGGTGCCACAGAAATTGGTGAGTTTGCCTGGTCATTCGAAAATACACTGAACCGCGTTATCGACCACACCGTGCCTGTCACTGGTGATCTTATCCGGTTAATTGAAAGCGCCCTGGAAGCGTTGCCGCACCTGATTGCACGTTTCAAGGGTGAAGATGCCCCCAATGTCGACATCGAGGCGTTGCAGGATGCCAGCCACCAAATGAGTCAGACCGGTAAGCTGTCACGTCTAGAATCAGGAGAAATGACGGTTCCTGATAAGGGTGACTCGACAGCTGTTATTGCGAGCAAGGAAAGTGTTGCTGCGACACAAATCATTACAAGCCAGGATGAGCCGGTTGAAGAAGTTTCAAGTGGCATCGATCCCGTACTGCTGGAAATCTTTACGAAAGAATCAAACAGACATATTGGTGATGCACGCGCCTTCATAGAACAATGTATTGGCCAGCAGGATAGTTGCCGGATTAACGATGATTTGATTCGTGCTGTTCATACCCTGCATGGTAGTGCACACATGGCAGGGATCACGGATATTGCTGAAGTCAGCAGCATGTTGGAAAAATACGTCAAACTGTTGAAATTGAACAATGCAACGGTGACAACAGAAGTTACCAGCCTGTTACACGTGTTTGCGTCGGAAGTGGAACAGCGCGTAGGCCAACTCGCTGATGAGTCTGCCACAGACGACTACAAGTATGCGTTACTGGATAATATTTCCGAACTATATGAACAGGAAGTTGAGGCGGAAGAACTTACAGTTACACCAGGTACTGCCGGGCCTGCTGAGGGCCGGACGGAACCGGAAATCGCAGCACCGGTTGAAGCCGAGATTGAGATGGAATCATCAGACGAAGAGTTTGATGAGGAATTACTCGAAATCTTTATCGAGGAAGGTGTCGAGATCCTTGATGCCAGTGAAGTTACCCTGCAGAATTGGATTAATAATCAGGAAGACAGGAGTCTTGTCGAGCAGCTGCAGCGTGAGATCCATACCCTGAAAGGTGGCGCGAGAATGGCCGGGATCGAGCCGTTAGGCGATCTCAGTCATAGTCTCGAGACAATGATTATTGCGATTGTAGAAGGTCGGGTCACCATATCACGGCAGCTATTTGATGTTGTACAGCAGGCACACGATAGCCTGGTTGGTATGCTGGACCAGGTCAAGGCAAGACAGCCGGTCGATAGTAAGCAAGAACTCGTTGATACGATGGATGCCCTGACAGAGGGTAAAACCATTGAGCAGCCCGAGGTTGTTGAGCCGGAAGAGATCATTGCTGAACCTGAAGCTGAGGAAGCCGAGTTCGAAGAAGTTGCTGTGACGGAAGCTGAGACAGTGACTGTCGAGGCTGAGCCGGAAGGAACAGTGGTTGTTGAGGCTGAACCGGCAGCTGAAGAAGTCAAGCCGGAAGAGGAACTTGCTGCAGCCGAAGCTGAAACAGTTACTGTCGAGGCCGAGCCTGAAGAAACGGTTACTATTGAGGAAGAAGCAGCCGCAGAAGAGCCTGAGATTGAAGAGGTCGCTGCTGTTGAGGTTGAGGCCGAGCCCGTCGAAGTTCCAGAAGAGGTTGTTACCGAGCCACCTCAGTTTGAAGGGGAAACAGAACAAGCTCCTGTAGCCGATGACATCGTCAGTGAGTTCCCGACACCTGAGCAGGATGTTGAGGAAGAAGTCGTTATCATGCCGATGATCCCTGCCAGCGAGATAGAGGTTGAGACAGAGGCTGAGCAACAGACTCGAGGCCGCATGCAACATGAGCAGATTCGTGTGCGTGCAGATTTGCTTGATGAGCTGGTGAACTTCGCCGGCGAAGTCAGTATTTACCGCTCACGTGTTGATCAACAAGTTGGTGCTTTTGGCTATAACCTGACTGAAATGGATCAGACGATCGATCGTGTCAGGGAACAACTTCGCCGATTCGAAATTGAAACAGAAGCCCAGATGATGTATCGCCTGGAAGAAACGGGCGAAGCTGGTGAAGATTTTGATCCACTCGAGATGGATCGCTTCTCCAATATGCAGCAATTGTCACGCTCGTTACTCGAGTCACTCAACGACCTGGGAAGTATCCAGAACCTGCTTGAAAACCAGACCCGTGAAGCAGAAACACTGTTGCTGCAACAGTCACGTGTGAATACAGAATTACAGGAAGGCCTCATGCGGACACGCATGGTGCCATTCAGCCTGCACCTGCCACGTTTGCGCCGACTGGTTCGCCAGACCAGCAATGAAGTCAAAAAGAATGTTGACCTGGTTGTTACGGGTGAAAACGATGAAATGGACCGCAGTGTGCTGGACCGTGTATTGCCGGCGCTTGAGCATATGCTGCGCAATGCTGTCGACCACGGTATAGAGACGGCAGCAGAACGTAAAACTGCTGGTAAGAAAAGTACTGGCACAATACTTATTGATATTTCCCGTGAAGGCACCGAGGTTGTTATTCGCATTAGCGATGACGGTGAAGGTATCAACCTTGATGCAATTCGCGAAAAGGCAAGCGAGCGTGGTTTACTCCGCTCGGTCACAGACCTGACAGACAAGGAAGTGGTGCGGTTTATCCTTGAGTCAGGTTTCAGTACAGCCAGTAATGTTACACAGTTGTCTGGGCGCGGCGTTGGTATGGATGTCGTGAACAGTGAGATCAAGCAGCTTGGTGGCAACCTGCAGATTGATACTGTTCGAGGCAAGGGAACGAAATTCACGGTTCGTCTGCCATTGACCCTGTCAGTGAACAAGGCTTTGATGGTGCATGTCGGTGAAGATATCTACGCGATCCCGCTGTCATCCGTAGATGGTGTTGTGCGTTGTAGCCATGATGAGCTTGAAGACTTCTATTCCAGCAATGAGCCACGTTACCGCTATGCGGGGAACAGCTACAGGTTCATGCATCTTGGTACCCAGTTGAATATCAGTCACCCAATCTTGCCGGGGCCCAAGAGTAAACTGCCGGTACTGTTGGCACGAGCCGGAGATCACCGTATAGCACTACAGGTTGAAGGGCTGATGGGTAGTCGTGAAATTGTGGTCAAGTCTGTCGGACCGCAAATCAGTTCTGTGCGCGCCATCTCCGGTGCGACAATTCTTGGTGATGGCTCTGTCGCACTGATTCTTGATGTAGGGGCGCTCGTCTATATGGATGTAGCGAAACCTGTTCTGCATACAGGTGAGGCAGCGGTTGACGTTGACGCACAGGTTGAACGTGGCCAGGTGACAGTCATGGTTGTCGATGACTCTATTACCGTGCGCAAGGTGACTTCACGTCTGTTGGAACGTAATAATATGCATGTCATCACTGCGAAAGATGGTGTCGATGCCGTGACCGTGTTGCAGGAGCAGATTCCCGATATTTTCCTGCTCGATATTGAAATGCCACGTATGGATGGTTATGAGCTGGCAACACACATTCGTAATGATCCACAAATGAAAGATATTCCGATAATTATGATCACTTCACGTACGGGTGAGAAACATCGTCAGCGTGCGATGGATATCGGTGTAAACCAGTACCTGGGCAAGCCTTACCAGGAAGCTGAGCTGTTGCAGAATATTAAAGAGATCCTGGATGAGTAATGCAGAAATGTCTTCTGTTGCTGAAAATTCAGGACTTCGAGTTGCAATTTTCTCAGACTCAGACAAGCAACGCGAAAACCTCAAACTTATCCTGGAAGAAGGGGGCATGCAGGTCACCGAGAATGACCAGCTTAGTGCAGATTCCATCAAGGCATTTGATGCAGAGCAAGCTGACGTACTGCTTGTTGACATGGATGATAATGCAGAACATGAGCTCGACTTTCTTGATGAGCTGATTGATTCGCCGATTCCAATTTTATTCAATGATGCCAGCGCCACACGAATGCGTGCAGCACAAAAAAATAGTGACTGGGGTCGTAATCTGGCACGCAAGCTGGCAAGCATTGCCAGTGATAGTGTACCTAACATACCGCAGGATACTGTTGTCAGGGAGTCAGCTGTCAATGAAGCGGGTACTGTGGCAGATGAGAAGGTTGACTACCTTGTTGAGGCTGATTACCTGGAAGAGATTGGGCAGCAGGCCATCAATACAGCCGAAGCCGAAATTATCAATGAGCAGCAGTGTGAAAAGGAAAGCCCTGTCCAGGTACAGGAAGCAAAGCCTGCTACAGCCGGTGTTGCTGCGCGAAATGTCTGGGTAATTGGTGCATCAATTGGCGGGCCACAATCTGTCAAACGATTTCTGGCAGGTATACAAACACGTCTTCCTGTTGCGTTTGTGCTGGCGCAGCACATAGGCAGTAATTTTGTTTCGTTACTTGCCAAACAGCTCGATAAAGTCACGAGTATGAAGGTAATGGCTGCTGAGGAGGGACACCTGCTCAAGCACAATGAGGTTGTTATTGCACCAACGTCTGAACGTGTCACCCTGGACAAGCGAGGTTATATCCGGCTCAAGCCTATTGAGTACAGCAGTATATATACGCCTTCTATCGATACTGTGATGACGGATATATCTATGCGCTACGGGGGACGTACCAGTGCAATTATGTTCAGTGGAATGGGAAACGACGGTGTAAGAGGTACACAGTTGATTGCTGCGCGCGGGGGTAAAATATGGGCGCAGGATTCAGATAGTTGTGTGATTAGTAGTATGCCGGATTCTTCTCGACGGGCCGGTGTTGTTGGCTATAGCGGGACGCCTGAAGAATTAGCTGATAAATTGGTCGAGTATTTCAAAACGAATACCCGGTAGCCGGAGGGAACAGGAACATGTCACAAGTCGCTACACACGTTGCTAGCCAGGTTTTATCCTTGCATGGCGAGCGTATTATCTTGCCGAATACTGCTGTAGCAGAAATCATTCCCTATTCACGTCCGGAAGAGCTTTCTGGAAGCTTAAAGAAAAACGCACCGGCATGGTTGCTGGGTATGCATACATGGCGTGGCATATCGGTGCCGGTATTGGCACTTGAAGCGATGTTTGATGGCAGCTATGAGCAGCAGGCATCACGTTCAAGTATCGCTGTGATCAATGCAGCGAGCAGTGTCGCCGGTGTGCCATTTTTTGCAATAGCAACACAAGGTATTCCTCGCCTGTTACAGGTCGGAGCTGACACACTCAGCGTGATTGAGGAAACGGGTGATACAAACAAGACAATTGCATGCCATGTTGTACTGGATGGGGAAGTGGCAATTATCCCTGATCTGGATGTGATCGAATCGATGGTCAGTAAGATCTTTAACCAGACCACCGGCTCGAAAAAGAAAAAGAACAAAAAGAAATAATTGCCCGCCAGGCACGTAGATCAGAGATCTCCCCAGAGTAACTGGATTGCACTCATCGCGGTTATCGCTGCCGTCTCGGTACGTAAGATACGAGGGCCCAGTTGTACTCCCTGGTAGCCACAATCATATGCACGCTGACGTTCATGCTGACTGAATCCCCCTTCCGGACCTACTAGAAGGTGCACAGGCGAAGCAGGGGTTGCCAGCTCCCTTAGCGATATATCTGCAAGGGGATCAAGTAACAGGCACAGGTTATCCTGAACCGGTTGCAGGTATTCATCCAGGCTGGTAGCCGGTTCAAGTACCGGAACCATGTTGCGGCCACTTTGCTCACAGGCACTACGGATAACACCTAGCCAGTGCGCATGACGTTTCTCGAGACGTTTACCCTCAAGATTGACCGTACAATGTTCACTGAAGACTGGCACGATACGTTGCACACCCAATTCGGTCGCTTTCTGCAGGGTAAGATCCATGCGTTCGCCACGTGAGATGCACTGAACGAGCGTCATGTTAAGGGGGGACTCATTATCGATATCTGAGAATGTCTCAATATCAATAACGCCATTACGCTTATGTAATTCCCGGATGGTTCCCGTGTACTCACCGCCCTGGCCGTTAAACAGTACGACAGTATTACCCGGTTTCAGGCGCAGTACGCGCAAGACATAGTTGAGCTGGTCTGCGTTCAGTTCAACCGGTGAGCCGGTTTTAAGTGGAGTATCAATGAATAACCGTGAAATTCTCATTTATGAATATTAACCACAAAGTACACTAAGTTGCCCTGAACCTTCAGGATGAAGGTTAGGGTACTCACAATGAAGCCCGAAGGGGTTCTGTGAGTAGTCAATATAACGGCCTATAGACCTAGTTCCTTATGTAGCCGTACGGTTGGTTCAGCCCTGTTCATGCTGTAGAAGTGCAGGCCATGCGCACCGGCATCAATCAGTTGTTCACACAGTTGTAATGTCACATCAAAACCAAACTCACGAATGGAGTCGAGATCATCACCATAGCCTTCCAGCCGCGAGGTAATCCAGCGAGGTATTTCTGCACCACATGCTGACGAGAAACGTGCCAGCTGCTTGTAATTCGTGATCGGCATGATACCCGGAATGACCGGTATGCTTGCCCCAAGCCGTTCAGCATCATCAACAAACCGCAGCCAGGCATCGGCATTATAGAAATACTGCGTGATGGCAGTATTGGCTCCCGCCTCAACCTTGCGAACGTAATTCAACAACTCATCCTGCATATTGGCTGATTGGGGATGTTTTTCGGGATAGGCTGCGACTTCAATCTCGAAGTGATCACCGGTCTGTTCACGAATGAATTCAACCAGTTCATTGGCATAGTGGAATTCGCCTGGGTCTTCCATGCCCTCGGGCAGATCACCACGCAGGGCAACAATGCCTTGGCAGCCGGCATCCTTGTATTGTTGCAACAGCCCGGAAATTTTTTCCCGGGTTGAGCCGATGCAGGTCATATGAGGCACAGCTGGAATGCCGTGCTGCTGGATGTGTTGGATCGTCTCAAACGTACCTTCCTGTGTAGTTCCCCCGGCACCATAGGTGCAGGAGATGTACTCCGGGTTAAGGGGTTTGAGTGCAACCAGTGCAGCTTCGAGGTTTTCCTGGCCCTTATCAGTCTTGGGTGGGAAGAATTCACAGCTAAATGAAATGTTGTCTGAGTTACTCATGATCGTCCTGTAAGAAGGGATACGGACCATGGCATAAAACGATTGATCGTTTTATGCCATGGTCGATTGCTTACTCCTCGCGGAATCAGTAACGGTAGTGGTTCGGCTTGTAAGGGCCATCAACCGGTACGCTGATGTAATCCGCCTGCTCCTGTGACAGAGTCGTCAGGTTGGCACCGATCTTTTCCAGGTGCAAACGAGCGACTTTTTCGTCCAGCAGTTTCGGCAATACGTACACTTCGTTGTTGTAGTTTTCGGCGTTCTTGAAGAACTCGATTTGTGCCATCACCTGGTTGGTAAATGATGCAGACATAACGAAGCTCGGGTGACCGGTTGCACAACCGAGGTTGACGAGGCGGCCCTTGGCCAGCACGATGATCTTCTTGCCATCCGGGAAGATAACGTGATCAACCTGGGGTTTGATTTCTTCCCACTCGTACTTGTCCAGAGAAGCGATGTTTATCTCGGAATCGAAGTGACCGATGTTACAAACAATGGCTTCATTTTTCATTGCGACCATGTGGTCGTGATCAATTACGTTGACGTTACCCGTAGTGGTCACGAAGATATCACCTTGCTTACAGGCTTCATCCATGTTGACGACACGGTAACCTTCCATTGCTGCCTGTAGCGCACAGATAGGATCGATTTCTGTGATAAGGACGGTGGCGCCCATGCCTTTGAATGCCTGTGCACAACCTTTACCAACGTCACCGTAACCCAGTACAACGGCGATCTTGCCGGCAACCATTACATCGGTGGCACGCTTGATACCGTCGAGCAGTGATTCACGGCAACCATAGAGGTTGTCGAACTTGGACTTGGTGACCGAATCATTCACATTCATTGCCGGGAATAGCAGGCTGCCTTCTTCCATCATATGGTAAAGGCGGTGAACACCGGTCGTCGTTTCTTCGGTTACACCACGAATGCTTTCAGCAATGGCCTGCCACTTGCCAGGGTTGCTGCCAAGGTTACGGCGCAACACATCGAGAATGGCGACCCATTCCTCGTTATCACCTTGCTGCGCATCCGGCACGGTACCGGCCTTTTCAAATTCAGCACCTTTGTGGACGAGCAGGGTGGCATCACCGCCGTCATCAAGGATCATGTTTGGCAATTGACCATCCGGCCAGTTGAAGGCCTGCTCGGTGCACCACCAGTATTCTTCAACACTTTCGCCTTTCCAGGCATAAACAGGAATACCCTGCGCGGCGATTGCAGCAGCAGCATGGTCTTGCGTAGAGAAAATATTACAGGATACCCAGCGAACCTCGGCACCAAGCGCGACCAGTGTCTCGATCAGTACGGCGGTCTGGATAGTCATGTGCAGGCTGCCCATGATGCGGGCGCCCTTGAGCGGTTGCTCGTCTTTGTATTCTTCGCGGATTGCGACAAGGCCAGGCATTTCTACCTCGGCAATGGCAATTTCCTTGTGGCCCCATTCGGCCAGGTTAATATCAGCTACTTTATAATCGGTAAAATTTGGATCAACGACTGCGTTCATGTCTACCTCCTTCAAGGATCAAAGTCGGTGGACGCCGTTGTACAGAAAACGTTAACCCGAGCCTGGCGAGATTGTTCTCGCTGCAGCGTCCCTCAGGTCGTAACGCAAAAGGAGAATAGCACAATAGTGAGTGTGTCGCCTCCCCGTGCTGGCAGTTCCATACAGGATGAATGGTTTAATGTGATAGCCGGTGGAATAAAAAAACACCGCCTGGACGGTGTTTTTGTGTAGTGCCTTAAATTGACGAAAATGTTCAGTAGCCCCAGACACCTTCGAGCAGGGTGGCATAGCCTTCATAGGCGCTCGCATCAGTCGGTTCGAATGATGGGAAGTTGATTGCCTGCAGCATCTGTTGACCGACTTCGGTTTTGTCAGCATCAATCAGGGCCTTGCGTATCGCATTTCTTACATCCTGGGGCACACTGGGTGCTGCCGAGATAGCAGTATGCGGAACCTGTTCAGTTGTGACGATGCTAATCAGATCCGGGAATGCGCCGACCATTGGCGTCGGGACGATAGCACTGCTGGCCTTGCCATCGACGACTTTCTTGATCGAGTCGAGCGAGTTATCGACTTCAACAATCACTGGCTGACGCAACGGGTTCGGGAACATTTCTTCCAGACGCAACATACCCAGACTCGGCGAGCCAATTGTGGCAAGTGACTTACCAATCAACTCTTCCGGTTCGATAACATCGGCATCCTGACTGGCAACGAGGGTGTAGGACACCACATCTGCACGTTTTGCGAGGACCTTGTAGCCCATTCGCTTGATGCGGTAGTCCGTCAGGTGGGCTGCATCGAGGATGAAGTCGTAGTTACCCTCTTTTCTCATGGTCTGCCAGTAACTCAGGAAGTTTAGCGAGGTCACCAGCTTGATCGTGTGTCCGGTTGTTTTGGATAAATAGTCCGTCAGGGGCGAAAAGGCCTGGACTGTCTGTGCAGGAGGCAGAATGGGTTGAACAACAAAGGTATATGTCCCGGCATATACACTTGATGAAAACAGGCCCAAGAAAAGTGCAGAGACTTTCAGCCACCATTTATTAACGCTACAACCTTTTGAATTATAGTGGTTTTTCATATTCATGCTCGAGTAATTCGGAATGATCGTATCGACCCCAAATAGCAAAGAAATCATATTGTTATTATGTGTTACTAGCAAAGTGTAGTCAGCAGAATGCCGCTTGTCCAAGTGAAGATCCAAACTTACATCCAGGGCAATATCTCAAGTAAGCGGATAGGGAATATGGCCTATCTGGCTGTTATTTGTGGGTAAAAACGCGGATTATCCCTTTCCTGCATCATATCTATTTATAAGGATATTGACTGACAATATATAACTTGTTGTTTTTACAGTATTTTGCTGTTGTGCAGTGGTATTAGCTGCGTGCTGAGTATTGCTCCAGCGCAGTATGTAAGAGAGAATACGCCTCCCCCTTTGACGGGCCTGTGGAATCTGGCGGTAATTTCGCCCTGACAGGACCGTGGGGATATACCCGAACCTAACTGTTAGAAGGGTGTCGTTGCAGGTCAACTGGCACCGGGGAGTTTTTTACTCTGAGTCAGCCGGTCGGGTTCGGGACGCACGGAATTTTTATGACTGCGTGTATCGGTGATACACGAAGAAAAAGTTTTTAACCTTTACTTATTTTTGAATTTTTTAAGAGGACTTTGTTATGTCAGCAACTGCTAGCCGTCGCAATCTCGCGAATGCTGTTCGTGCCCTGAGCATGGACGCTGTGCAAAAAGCGAACTCCGGTCACCCAGGAGCACCAATGGGTATGGCCGATATCGCTGAAGTGCTGTGGAACGACCACATGGTTCACAACCCGACCAATCCAGGCTGGGCAAACCGTGATCGTTTCATCCTGTCAAACGGTCATGGCTCAATGCTTATCTACTCACTGTTGCACCTGACAGGGTATGATCTGGGCATTGATGATCTGAAGAACTTCCGTCAGCTGCATTCACGTACACCGGGCCACCCTGAGTACGGTTATGCACCAGGTGTTGAAACAACAACGGGTCCACTTGGCCAGGGTATTACAAACGCTGTTGGTATGGCGATTGCTGAAAAGGCACTTGCTGGTCAGTTCAACCAGAAGAACCACAACATTGTTGATCACAACACCTACGTGTTCATGGGTGATGGTTGTTTGATGGAAGGTATTTCTCATGAAGCCTGTTCACTGGCCGGTACACTGGGTCTGGGCAAGCTGATTGCGTTCTGGGATGACAACGGTATCTCTATCGACGGTCACGTTGAAGGCTGGTTCACAGATAACACACCAGCTCGATTCGAGTCATATGGCTGGCACGTAATTGCTGATGTTGATGGTCACGATCCGGAAGCCATTCAGAAGGCCATTGAAATGGCCAAGTCGATGACAGACAAGCCAACAATGATTTGCTGCAAGACTACGATTGGTTTCGGTTCTCCGAACAAGGCCGGTTCACATGCCTGTCACGGTGCACCACTGGGTGAAGAAGAAATCAACCTGACCAAGGCTGCCCTGGGTTGGGATCATGCTGCTTTTGAAGTACCGAATGATGTCTACCATGGCTGGGACGCGAAAGAAAAGGGTTCCGACGCTGAAGCAGCATGGAACGAAAAGTTCGATGCCTACAAGGCTGAGTACCCGGAACTGGCTGCTGAATTGGAACGTCGCATGAATGGCGACCTGCCAGCTGACTGGGCAGATAAATCTGCTGCCTACATTGCCAGCGTTAACGCAGAAGCAAAGAGCCCGGCGACTCGCCAGGCATCACTGGCCTGTATCGAAAACTACTCACCAATGGTTGATGAACTGTTCGGTGGTTCTGCTGACCTGGGTTGTTCAAACCTGACTGAATGGTCTGGTTACAAGCCAATGGATGCTAACGAAGTACCTAACTACGTTCGCTACGGTGTGCGTGAATTCGGTATGTCAGCCATTATGAATGGTATCGCCCTGCATGGTGGTCTTATTCCATTTGGCGCAACCTTCCTGATGTTCTCAGAATACGCACGTAATGCACTGCGTATGGCTGCACTGATGAAGATTCAAAGCATCTTCGTTTACACGCATGACTCAATTGGTCTGGGTGAAGATGGTCCGACTCACCAGCCTGTCGAACAGATTCCTACAATGCGTATGATTCCTAACATGGCCGTATGGCGTCCATGTGATGCAGTTGAATCAGCCGTTGCCTGGGCATCTGCGATTGAACGCAAGGACGGCCCAAGCTGCCTGATCTTCTCGCGTCAGGGACTGCCACACCAGGAACGTACTGATGACCAGATTGCTGCTATTCGCCAGGGCGGTTACATCCTCAAGGATTGTGACGGTACACCGGATGCAATCATTATCGGTACAGGTTCTGAAGTTGCACTGGCTACCGGCGCAGCCGAAGTTATGAGCGGCAAGAACATTCGTGTTGTCTCCATGCCTTCTGTTGGCGATTTCGAAGCACAGGATGATGCCTACCGTGCAGCAGTTCTGCCGAAGGGTGTGCCAACGGTTGCTGTTGAAGCAGCAGTTACAGATGCCTGGTACAAGTACGCTGATGCGGTTGTCGGTATTGATCACTTCGGTGAATCAGCGCCTGCACCTGAACTGTTTAAAGAATTCGGTTTCACCGTTGAAAACGTTGTGAAGGCCGTTGAATCAGTTTTGTAAAAACTCTTTGTTATTAATTATTAGATAAGACTTAGGAGAAGAATCACATGGCTATTAAAGTCGGTATTAACGGTTTCGGCCGTATTGGTCGCATGGTTTTCCGTGCCGTTTACAACGAATTCGATGACATTGAAATCGTCGGTATCAACGACCTGCTGGACGCTGACTACCTGGCATACATGCTGAAGTACGACTCAGTACATGGTCGTTTTGGTGGTACGGTTGAGGCAGGCGAAGGTTGCATGGTTGTTAACGGTAAGGAAATCCGCCTGACTGCAGAACGCGATCCTTCAGACCTGAAGTGGGGCGACGTTGATGCAGATATCGTTATCGATTGTACTGGTTTCTTCCTGACAGAAGAAAGCTGCCAGAAGCACATTGATGCCGGTGCGAAGAAAGTTGTTCAGTCAGCACCTTCTAAAGACGGCACACCAATGTTCGTTTACGGTGTTAACCACGAAACATACGCTGGCCAGAAGATCGTTTCTGCTGCTTCTTGTACAACGAACTGCCTGGCTCCAATGGCCAAGGTTATCAATGACAAGTGGGGCATCAAGCGTGGTCTGATGACGACTGTTCACGCTGCAACAGCTACACAGAAGACTGTTGACGGCCCTTCACAGAAAGACTGGCGCGGTGGTCGCGGTATCCTGGAAAACATCATTCCTTCATCAACAGGTGCTGCCAAGGCAGTAGGTGTTGTGCTGCCAGAACTGAATGGCAAGCTGACAGGTATGGCTTTCCGCGTTCCAACTTCAGACGTTTCTGTAGTTGACCTGACAGTTGAGCTGAACAACGAAGCTTCATACGAAGACATCTGTGCAGCCATGAAGGATGCGTCAGAAAATGGCGACATTTCAAAGACTCTGGGTTACACAGACGAGAAGGTTGTTTCAACTGACTTCCGTGGCGTTGGTTACTCATCAATCTTTGATTCAGAAGCTGGTATCGCTCTGGACGGCACATTCGTCAAGCTGGTTAGCTGGTACGACAATGAGTACGGTTACACATGTAACATGATGAGGTTCGTACAGCACGTAGCAGCAAACTAAAATAAGCGGTCCTTTTTTCCGCTAGCGGCGTTATCGGGATTTTTGAGTGCTCACGTACTGACGTGTACGCTCCGCGCTCAAAACTCCCTGCTGCCTTGCTAGCGAAAAAAATTACTCGCTTATTTGCTAAGCGTGATTTTTGAGAAAATTCTCGCTTAATCTGAGTAAGTAGTTTTTACCGCTTATTCGGGAAAAGTAATTTGGAATAGAGCCCGGCCTGTTTGGGTCGGGCTTTAGACCAACAAAGAAAGTTATTTGCCAAGCAACATTCATGTTTGCCAAATAGTTTTTAAAATTTATTTAGGAGTTACAAGATGTCTTTTATCAAGCTGACTGATCTCGACCTGGCAGGCAAGCGCGTACTTATTCGTGCTGACCTGAACGTTCCTGTTAAAGATGGCAAAGTTACGTCTGATGCCCGTATTACAGCCTCAATGCCGACAATTGAACACTGCATGAAGGCCGGTGCGAAAGTGATGGTGATGTCTCACCGCGGTCGTCCTGAAGAAGGCAAGGCCGATGAAGAAAATTCAATGGCACCGATTGCTGCTGATATGTCTGCCAAGCTCGGTACAGATGTACGTCTTATCAAGGACTACCTCAACGGTGGTTTTGACGTGGCAGAAGGCGAGTGTGTGCTGCTGGAAAACGTACGTTTCAATGCTGGTGAGAAGAAAGACAACGAAGACCTGGCGAAGAAGTACGCCGCGCTGTGTGACATATTTGTTATGGATGCATTTGGTACCGCTCACCGTGCCCAGGCCTCTACACACGGTGCCGGTGTTCATGCACCTGTTGCATGTGCTGGCCTGTTACTGTCTAACGAATTAGATAGCCTCGCAAAAGCACTCGCTGAACCAGCCCGTCCAATGGTTGCGATTGTGGGTGGTTCAAAGGTTTCTACCAAGCTGACCGTGCTTGAAGCCTTGTCTGAAAAGGTTGACCAGCTTGTAGTTGGTGGCGGTATTGCCAATACCTTCCTCAAGGCCATGGGTAACAACGTTGGCAAGTCACTGTGTGAAGAGGACCTTGTTGATACAGCCAAGGCGTTGGTAGAAAAAATGCAGGCACGTGGCGCAAATATTCCGATTGCGACAGACGTTGTTTGTGGCAAGGAGTTTTCTGAAACAGCCGAAGCGACCCTGAAAGCCTCTGGTGATGTCGAAGATGACGACATGATTTTCGATATCGGTCCGGATTCAGCGAAAGAACTGGCTGACATTATCAGCAAGGCCGGTACTATTGTCTGGAATGGCCCGGTTGGCGTATTTGAATTTGACCAGTTTGGTGAAGGCACCAAGACTGTTTCAATGGCTATCGCTGATGCAGATGGCTTCAGCCTCGCCGGTGGTGGTGATACGATTGCTGCCATCCAGAAGTACGATATCTATGACAAGGTATCCTACATCTCGACGGCTGGCGGTGCCTTCCTTGAGTACCTGGAAGGTAAGACCCTGCCAGCTGTTGCAATGCTGGAAGCGCGCGCAAAATAATAAACGTCTTATGGCCGGGTTTTACCCGGCCATAACCGTTAAAATGTAGTACCCTGAGAGACTCAGGAAACCATCGCCAGCAGGCGATAAATTGAAGAAGGTATGAAGAGACGCACAAAAATTGTGGCCACATTAGGCCCTCGTTCGGACGATCCTAAGGTTCTCGACAAGATGATCGAGGCAGGTATGGATGTTGCCCGGCTGAATTTCTCACATGATGCGCACGAGGTTCACAAGAAACGTGCCGAGACAGCACGTAACCGTGCACGCGCACATGGCCGACAGGTCGGCATTGTTGTTGATCTGCAAGGCCCCAAGATCCGTATTGAAAAATTCACGAATGGATCTGTCGAACTTTACGATGGCGACAGTTTTATTCTTGATCCGAATCATGATCCCGAAGGCGGCAATACAGAGCGTGTCGGTATCGCCTATAAAGAACTGCCAAATGATGTACAACGTGGCGATACATTGCTGCTCAATGATGGCCGTATCGTGCTGTGGGTTGAGGAAGTTGAAGGCAGTGAAGTACGTTGCCGCGTGACCCAGGGTGGTGAGCTATCAAACCGCAAGGGCATCAACAAGCAGGGCGGTGGACTTTCGGCTCCGGCGCTGACCGACAAGGACCGCAAGGACATTCTTTCCGCGGCGGATATTGATGCCGATTACCTTGCAGTTTCGTTTGTCCGCAATGCTGAAGACGTTTACGAAGCACGCAAGCTGTTCCGTGAGGCCGGAGGCAAGGGTGGTATTATTGCCAAGGTTGAACGCGCCGAGGCGCTGGATGTACTTGATGACATCATTGAAGCGAGTGATGCGATCATGGTTGCCCGCGGCGATCTTGGAGTCGAGATTGGTGACGAGGCGTTGCCACCTGTACAGAAGGAGATGATCTCGAAGGCACGGACCATGAACCGTGTTGTCATTACGGCAACGCAGATGATGGAATCAATGATTGAAAATCCGATTCCGACCCGTGCCGAAGTGTTTGATGTTGCCAACGCCGTACTCGATGGTACCGATGCGGTTATGTTGTCTGCAGAAACCGCAGTCGGGAATTACCCGGACAAGGTGATTTCTGCAATGGACCGGATCTGTCGTGGTGTTGAAGAGCAACGCGCCGTAACCCGTTCTGATCATCGTATCAATACGAGTTTTGATTTCGTTGATGAAGCGATTGCCATGGCAACGATGTATACCGCTAACCACCTTGGTGTGAAGGCCATTGCGGCACTCACTGAATCAGGGTCGACAGCGTTGTGGATGTCACGCATCAGTTCTGGCATTCCGATTTACGCGATGACGCGTCAGGTTGATACGCGTCGCAAGGTGACCTTGTACCGCGGTGTTTATCCGGTCAGCTTTGAGATGACCACCGAGAATCATGCCCAGTTGAACAAGGATGCAATTGATGAACTCGTTCGGCGTGGTGCAGTGCGAGATGGCGATCTCGTGATTATCACCAAGGGTGATTTGACGGGGAGTCATGGCGGTACGAATGCGATGAAGATTGTCGAGGTCGGCAGTATGCCGGACCCGGAAGGCTCAAGAATAGAATAATCTGCTAAGTAGTCTGATTTTGGTTAATAACTAGTAACTATATATACGGGAGGTCAAGATGGCCCTTATTTCAATGCGACAACTGCTGGACTATGCTGCTGAAAACGATTTCGGTATGCCAGCATTCAATGTAAACAACATGGAACAGGTGCATGCAATCATGCAGGCAGCTGATGAAACCGATAGCCCGGTTATCATGCAGGGTTCTGCCGGTGCCCGTTCCTACGCAGGCGAACCATTCCTGCGTCACCTGATCACAGCAGCAACTGAAATGTACCCGCACATTCCGGTTGTAATGCACCAGGACCATGGTAGCGAGCCAGCTGTTTGTCTGCGTTCTATCCAGTCTGGGTTCACATCGGTCATGATGGATGGCTCACTCATGGCCGATATGAAGACACCTGCCAGCTTCGAGTACAACGTTGAAGTAACACGTGAAGTCGTGAAGATGGCCCACGCCGGCGGTGTATCTGTTGAAGGCGAACTGGGTTGCCTGGGTTCACTGGAAACGGGTGAAATGGGTGAAGAAGACGGCCACGGTGCTGAAGGCAAGCTGGATATGGATCAGCTGCTGACCGGTGTTGAAGAAGCTGCTGATTTTGTTAAGGCCACAGGTGTTGATGCCCTGGCGATTGCGATTGGTACTTCACACGGTGCCTACAAGTTCACCAAGGAGCCGACTGGCGATATCCTGCGTATTGACCGCATCAAGGAAATCCACGAACGTCTGCCAAACACTCACCTGGTTATGCACGGTTCTTCTTCAGTGCCTCAGGACTGGCTGGAAATCATCAACAACTACGGTGGTGACATGGGTCAGACCTACGGTGTACCGGTTGAAGAAATCCTTGAAGGTATCAAGAACGGCGTGCGCAAGGTTAACATCGATACTGACCTGCGTATGGCTTCTACTGGTGCGGTTCGCAAGTTTATGGCTGAAAACAAGTCAAACTTTGACCCACGCAAGTTCCTCAAGGCCTCCACTGCAGCCATGAAGGACATCTGTAAGGCACGTTATGAAGCCTTCGGTTGTGCCGGTCACGCTTCAAAGATCACGCCTATGAGTCTTGAAGTCATGTTCGGTAAGTACGCAGCGGGCGAACTCGACCAGCAGGTCAAGTAAGTCTGGTACTTACATCAGAAGTGAAAAGGGCGCACCGAGGTGCGCCCTTTTTTTATGCGCTATACTCGGTAAAACATAATGAACAGTGATTCACAGGACGTGCGGGATGGATAAAAACAGGCAGGCTTTGGGAGTTGGTAGCAAGATACTGGTTTTGTCAGGCAGTGTACTTATCCTTATCGCTGTTACCGTATTGTCACTGACCGGGCTGTTTGTCTACCAGCTCTTCTATGAACCGGAGAATGTCAGGCTGGTACAGTTTCTGATGGAGAATATGAACGTTTCAGACCGCGCTTTCTTTGGTCATGCGGGAGGGTCTGATTTTTATATCAACATGGCAGACCAGGTGAAATATTTTCTCTACCTGTTCGCGACGATTATTATCGTCAGTATTCTTGTCAGTATGTTCCGCGGCATCCTGTCAGCCGGTGTGGCGCTTATCAAACTGGCAAATGGCCATAGTGGTGATAAAGAACACGCAGTAACCAAGGCAGGCTGAAGTTACTGGCACCAGGTCAGTTGCGTGCCGGTTTTTTCTGAAGTTTTCTCTGCAGGGTACGCCGGTGCATGCTCAGCGCGCGCGACGCGGCCGAGATATTGCCATCGTGTTCAGCAAGTACCTTCTGGATATGCTCCCATTCAAGCCGCTTCACCGACATGGGCTGCTGCGCAGCATCGATGTCGGCATTACCTTTATCGTGATACAGGGCATCAATAATGCTGTCGACGTCTGCAGGTTTGGTCAGGTAATGTTTTGCACCCAGTTTGATCGCCTCAACAGCCGTGGTGATGCTGGCAAAGCCGGTGAGGACCACGAGACGCATATCGGGGTAACGTGATGTCAGTGCTTCGATGAGCTGTAGACCTGATTCATCACCAATACACAGGTCAATTATGCCTAGTCTCGGTTCGTGGCGACTGGTAAGTTGTAATGCGGTGTCGAGATTTTGTGCCTTGTACACTGTAAAGTCACGTCGTCCAAGTGCGCGTGCCAGTGTATCGCAGAACGTTTCATCATCATCGACAAGTAGGATTTCGTTTGCAGCAGCCATGACCAACCTTACACTACGCGTCCGTTAACGGCAGACGGATACGTGTCGTGACTCCACCACCGTCACGTTTAACAAGGTGCACTTCACCGCTGAAACGATTGATGATCGAGTCTGCGAGGAATAGCCCCAGTCCCATACCATCACCTTTCTCACTGTATGGGCGATTGCCGACAAGCTGTTCTGCATCACTACTCAGACCAGTGCCACGGTCATTGATCTCCATTGCGAGCGAATTAGTATCCCAATTTGCCAGCCACTCAATATCGTCGGGTGATGCGTCCGCTGCGTTATCAAGGATGTTGCATAATGCCTGGCTGAGGGTACGGTCGGCGAGTATGCCGGGCGGAGGATTTACGCCCTGCCAGTCTGTGTTGATCTGAATCGTTGGGCGAGACTGTTGCCATTCCTCAAGGATGTCGCGTAGAAAATCATCGACTGGAATAATATTACCGCCGCCAAGCTGCACGCTGCCTGCTGCGGCCGACAGGTTGGCAAGCGCATCCTTACAACGTGTGACCTGTTCTTTAAGGGTTGTGATGATCTCTTGTGCAGCAGGGTCTTCAACAGTTTCTTTCAGCTCGTCGCTGAGCAGGTGCATCGTACCCAGCGGGGTGCCCATCTCATGTGCGGTACTGGCAGCAAGTGTACCGAGGACAACCAGTTGTTCGTCACGGAGTTGTTGTTCACGCGCAGCATTCAACTCACGTTGCTTACTTTGTAGTGTCCGGCGCATTGCAACAACAAAGTAGGCGGTTACCGCCGCACTGACAACAAATGAAACCCACATACCAAATACATGCTGGGAAAAGCCATCGTCTGAATGATGCGACATTGGCAGGGGTTTGTATTTCCACATGAGCAGGCTGTAACAGACTGCAGTCACGAGCGTCAGCACCCAGGTATATCGTGGTGACAACACGGCTGTGGCAATGATCACCGGGAGCAGGAACATCAATACAAAGGGGTTGGTCGCACCACCGGTCAGGTACAGCAGTGCAGTCAGCACCAGTACATCGACGAGCAGCTGCAGGAGAAATTCAAGCTGCGTGACTTTGCCACCCCAGCGCAGGCGAAAAACAGTAAACAGGTTGAACAGCGCAAGTGTGAAGATTACCAGGCTGATAGATAAAATCGGTAAAGGTATATGCAGAACAATCTGCGTGACATATACCGCCACCAACTGACCTGTGATCGCGATATTGCGCAGCATAAACAGGCGGTGCAGGTTGATATTCTCTGCAGTGTCGGCGATAGCTGTGGGCGTGTTATTCGGCATCATGATACAGAACTTGTTCAGGTGTTTTTACAGGCTGTCATTTTACCCTTTGCCTGCCCAACAAGTAACTGTGTAAAGAAATGGGGTATTCATAACGTATTGATATTCCTGTAGCTGCGACAATTTGTCACATGTTCAGCCTTAGCCGGAGTGGATATGATTCAGCCACTGAAAATAAAAAACAAAGCAGTGGTTTGTTGAATGAAGAAATTAATTACCAGTAGTGTCTTGCTTGCATGCATGAATCTTGCCCAGGCCCAGGATATGAAAGGCGAGCACCACAAAGGTCATACGACGGACGGCAGCATGGCCGGACATATCCACAAAGCTGGCGAAGCCATGTTTATGTACCGCTACATGGGTATGCATATGGATGGCAACCGTGATGGCACAGACCGCGACAGCAATAGTGAAGTATTGACGGATTACATGGTCACGCCGACGAGCATGGATATGGACATGCATATGTTCGGTGCCATGTATGGTGTGAGTGATTCGTTTACTGCCATGGTGATGCTGCCGTATGTCACGAAGTCCATGAAGCACCTGACTCGCATGGGCGGACGATTTACAACGACATCTGAAGGCATCGGTGATCTGAAAATCACCGGCATGTACAAGCTTAGTCAACAGGCTGGAAGCATGCTCCACCTGAACCTTGGTCTCAGTGTGCCAACCGGTTCCATTGATGAACGGGATGATACGCCAGCAGCCATGAATGCAAAATTACCGTACCCAATGCAATTAGGATCCGGTACCTATGATTTTATGCCGGGCATTACCTACCGGGCACACAATGAAAACTATTCATGGGGTGCACGTGTGATGGCTACGATTCATCTTGGTGAAAATGATAATGACTATACGCTTGGCGACATGCTTGAACTAAGTGGCTGGGTAGAGCGTAACCTGACATCTTCGCTGAGCGCTTCTGTAAGACTGAATGCACAGAGCTGGGGCGATATTGACGGAGCCGATCCGGATCTGAACCCTGCCATGATCCCGACGGCTGATCCCGAGCTTCGTTCAGGCAGGCGTGTTGATTTACTGCTCGGTCTCAATTACAACACACATCACGGGAACAGGTTTGCTATCGAAATTGGCAAGCCGGTGTATCAAAACCTTGATGGACCACAACTGGAAACAGATGTACTTGTTGCCGCGAACTGGCAAGTCACTTTCTAGACGGCGACTAAAGAACGGACAGCTCCCGAATTCCTCTCGGGGCTATTTTTGAGGGGTATCGCTACCGCGTACCCCTCTTTTTTTTTACCGATCTCGCTCCGTCCAGACACCACTGGCACCGTTAAAACTCAACAGACGCTGATTCGTAGTCACCAGGGCAGCATAATCCTCGGCCCGGATAGAAAGGGTTTTCTCATTCGCCTGCCTGCGTAATTCACTCCATCTCCCGGTCAGGGCACTGTAGGCAGTGATACGTTGATTGGTGGCGATGATGACAATCTGTTTGGCTTCAGCCGTGTCGACAAGTTTTTCCTTGGCTTTGCGGCGCAGTTCGACAAAACGGTTACTGCCAATATCGCTGATAATATAGGCATCGGTTTCCACGGTGAGAAAGACCAGTTTTGCCGGGCTGGCCTGAACCAGGCCATGCGGGACGACAGGCGGACCGGCGAGTGCAGGAGCAATAAAAAAACTTGCCAGCAGCAGTGTGAACAGGCTTATGGAGGATTTGGTTGGCATGACCACAGGTTAGTCGAGTGCCTTAGGTTAGTCCAGAGTCTTGCCGGTGAGTTTTTCGTAGGCTTCACGGTACTTCTCGGTGGTCCTGGCGACCACATCCGCGGGCACTTCCGGTGCCGGTGCCTGCTTGTCCCAATCCTGCGTCTCCAGCCAGTCACGGATGTACTGCTTGTCGTAACTCTCCGGACTCTGACCGGGCGCATAGCGGTCTATTGGCCAGAAGCGTGATGAATCCGGTGTCAGGGCTTCATCGATGAGCACCAGTGTACCGTCATTATCGAGGCCAAATTCAAACTTCGTATCAGCAATGATGATGCCGCGTTCGGCTGCATAGTCACGTGCGGTTGAGTACAGCTTAAGGCTGACATCACGGACCTGCTCAGCCATCTCCTGGCCAAGCAGTTCGACGGTTGCGTCAAAGTCTATGTTCTCGTCATGTTCACCGACATTTGCCTTACTGGAAGGCGTGTATATGGCCTGTTCGAGTTTGTCGGCCATCCGCAGGCCTTTCGGCAGGGTAATGCCACAGATTGCGCCAGTCTCCTGGTAATCCTTCCAGCCTGAGCCGATGATGTAACCACGTACAATGGCTTCAATCGGCAGTGGTTTGAGTTTTTTTACAACAATGGCCTGGCCTTCGATCTGGGCGCGTTCATCGGCATCCGGCAGGACATCTTCGAGCATCAGGTCTGAGAGCTGGTTCGGGATAACATCGCGCATATAATCGAACCAGAAATTCGAGATCTCGGTCAGGATACGACCCTTGCCGGGAATAGGCGTTGGCAGGATGACGTCAAATGCAGACAGACGGTCAGTTGTGACTATCAGCATGTGATTATCATCGATATCATAGATATCACGTACCTTGCCACGGTTAATCAGTGGCAAACTGGTCAAAGATGATTCGTATAAGGTCTGGCTCATGGGTTGGTCTGTTCGTGAAAAATATCGAGGCGTGATTGTGACGTGACTGGCGCAAAGACGCAAATACCACGGTTTATTTACGCCGGGCAGGGCGGTGCGCTGTCGGTTGCGCCACTACAAACCCTGCTGGCCAGGGGCATCCGGCCGGCTGCCGTGCTCGTGCCCCAAAAGCCGACCTATGGCGCTCGCAGCAGGACCTTGAATCTGTTGCCAGTTCAGCCACCGCGTCTGCTGTCAAACCTTGCGAACCTGGCCTATGATGCAGGCCTGCCACTGATCACGTGGGAAAAGGGTTGTGAGGGCGATTTAGGTCATAAATTGACTGAATTCGAAACAGAATGTGTCGTGGTGAGCTGTTTTCCCTGGCGAATTTCCGAAGAACTATTGGCGATTCCTCGTCATGGTTGGTGGAACCTGCATCCCTCACTGTTACCTGCCTACCGGGGGCCTTCACCATTGTTCTGGCAGGCCCGTGATGGGCTTACAAAGACGGGTATAACCCTGCATCGGATGGTGGAGGGCTTCGATGAGGGGCCGATTATTGCACAGGCAGAATTGGAAATGGACGACGCGATGACGATTCGGCAACTCGAACAGCAATTGGGCTTACTGGGCGGGGAATTACTCGAGCAGGCATTGACCGGGCTGGCCTCGAACAGCCTCGAGCTTCAACCCCAGGACGATACAAATGCCAGTTACGAGGGTAAGCCAACAATGACGGATCGCCGTCTCATGCCTTACGGCAGGTCAAGTGCCGCGCATGCCTTTGTCAGTCGAGTTTACGACAGTTATCCACTGTGGCTGGAACTGGATGGACAACGGTTTGCTATAACCCGGCCGGTGTCTGCGGATGATAGTGCAACACTGGAAACGGCCTGGCGCTATGAGGATAATCAGCTGCAGGTTCGTTTTGAGACAGGGGTATTAACTGTGCAAGTGGAAGAGCTCTATGGCCGTTCGTGAAGTATTGCGTATCGGTAACCCAATACTGCTACAAAGTGCACGTGAAGTGGCACAGTTCGATACGCCTGAACTGCAGCAACTGATTGATGATATGTTTGACACGATGTCAGCTTGTGATGGTGCGGGACTTGCTGCCCCCCAGGTGGGCGTCGGACTGCGTGTCGTTATCTTTGGTGTTGATTCCAATCCGCGTTACCCGGATGCTGAACATGTACCCCAGACGGTGCTTATCAACCCGGTCATCGAGCCGATCGGTGACAAGCTTGAGGCGGGTTGGGAAGGTTGCCTGAGTGTGCCCGGGATGCGTGGCCTGGTGCCAAGACATACCGAGATCCGCTATACCGGTTACGATGAAAACGGTCATGCGATTGACCGCATAGCAGAGGGTTTTCATGCCCGTGTTGTCCAGCATGAATGCGATCACCTCGACGGTGTCCTGTACCCGCAACGGATACAGGATATGCGCTACTTCGGTTTTACCGATGAGTTATTTGGTGATGACCAGGCAAACGCCTGCGGCACTGAAACAGATGTCTCAAACTAGTTAGAAGCCACCTCAACATTAGCGAGCGCAGGCGAGACCAGGCAAAAATGAACGACTCGTAGCGGAGCGTAGAGAACAGCTTTAGCTGGCCCGTAGGGCGAGGCGCTCGCGCCGAGTAATAAGCGGATGCCCTGACCCGAAGGGTAGGGAACGCATAATGAAGCCCGAAGGGATTCTATGCGCATAACACTTTTTAAAACCCAGCATTTTAAGTTCATTTTTCATCGTACCCCTCAATTAATTGTAAAAAGAGGGTGAACGCCGTATCGGCAATCACAGCAATGTTGAGATAGCTTCTAGCCAAAGTATTCCGGTGCGTTGCCGTCCTTCCATTTGATATTGCAACCCATGCTCGGCCGTTGCTGGTCTTCCGGGATCGAACTACCGCTCAGCACGGCCTCGAAGGCGGCGCGCATATCAGAACCGCTAACCGGCTCATCATTGCCGGGTCGAGACGCATCAAACTGGCCGCGGTAGGCGAGTTTCATGTCACTATCAAACAAAAAGAAATCAGGTGTACAGGCAGCCTTGTAGGCCTTGGCAACAGACTGGTCTTCATCAAACAGGTAGGGGAAGCAGTAATCCATTTCCTTACCGAGCTCGATCATTTTCTCGGGGCTGTCATCCGGGTAGTTGGTCACATCATTCGCATTAATCGCGACGGCGGCGAGGCCTTTGGGTTGGTACTCACGAATCAGGTCGTTCAGTTCCTTATGCATGTGCAGGACGTATGGGCAGTGGTTGCACATAAAGGTAACAAGCAGGGCCTCGTTACAGGTAAAGTTGGCCAGTGAAAAGGTGTTGCCACTGGCTGGGGCTGGCAGAGAAAAGTCTGGTGCCGGTGTACCGAGTTCAAGCATCGTGGATTCTGTGCGAGCCATAGTATGTTCCTTACCTGAATGAGTTGTTATTCAATAATTGCGCGTGCAACGGTGTAGTGTGCACCCTGTTTGAGTTTTTTGTAATTGCCGAAGACCTCTTCGAAGTGGCGTTTCATAAACTTGCGCAGGCCATTTATCGTCACGACGTAGAACTGGCCACCCGGTTTCAGGTGTGCCTTTGCATCGTGCAGGATGATCTGCAGCAGTTCCTTGCCGACCTTGGCCGGGATATTCGAGACAATACAGTCAAATTGTTTGTCACCCACCTGGTCAAAGGCATTACTGAGAATCGCAGTCGCATTACTGACGTTGTTTAGGGCGATATTCTTGTTCGCATAGTCGACGGCGACAAAATCCTTGTCGGCGAGCAGGGTGGCGCCGCTGGGTGCAAGTTTGGCGAGTGTAATACCGAGCGGGCCATAGCCACAGCCGAGATCAAAGCAGTCGGCATCCTGCGGGATGTCGATATATTTTAATAACAGCTGTGTGCCTTCATCGATCTCACGAGGCGAAAACAGCCCCCATGTGGTCTGGAATTTGAGTGCATGGTGACAGAGCTCGGCATCAAATTTGATGTCGTCACGCAGGCTGTTGATATAGTCAGGTATTGGTTTCATTCAATTATTTTTGACAGGATGAACAGGATGACCATGATATAAAAAGAATAAGATGAAATCTCGTTAATCTTAATGATTCATGTCTAAATAGTCTTTCAGGGAATCTGTGCTATACGGAAATAGCACGGTATCGCTTAAGTATTGAAGAATAATACGGCGCTTAATACACTTCTGGGCTAGAATTAGTCTCATAAAACAAGAAGGTAAAAGTCGGGTCGAGTATGGAAGATAAACAGTCAGTTGGGCAAAGTATTGAAAAACCGGTCGAGACACGTGATCTACTCGAGATCGTGGAAAATTCGATGGCCGAGTTCAACGAGGCAATGCGCAAGCGTGAAGAACTCAGTATTCGTATCGGGCGCAGGACAACCCAGATTGTCCGTGTCGGGGCTGTGACCGTCGGCTTGTTGAGCTTGGCTGTACTCTATCTCACTGCCGCACTGAAAGATGATATGAGCAAGATGAGTGAGCAGATGACGCAGATCACCGGGTTTATGCAAACCATGTCGGTATCAGTCAACGCCGTGCCGGTTATGTCAGCCTCTGTACAGGATATGAACGTCCTGATGCAGGATATGGCCAGTTCGATCAGGGCTGTACCGGCCATGACCACATCGGTTCAAAGAATGAACATCCTGATGCAAGATATGGCTAGTTCGATTGGAGCCGTACCGGTGATGTCGACATCGGTGCAGCGAATGAGTGCGGATATGACGGCGATGAATAACCAGATTCATTTCCTCAACCGGAATGTCGGAAATATGGGTTATAACGTCGACCGCATGGCCTCGCCGATGAAGATGTTCCCGTTTCCATAATGGAAATAAAGATTTTTCAGAAGACTGTTTTGACAGGATTTACATGATTAACAGGATAAAAACATATGAAAGCAACATATCATGTTTATCTTGTTAATCATGTCTAAATAGACTTAAAGAAAGCGGTTCTGGAATTCCAGCATTGGACCGCGTTCACCGATCCGTATCCGGCTGATACCGGCATTTTCTATCTTGATTCGATACAGACCCGCTGGTGGTGCCTGCAGTACGTGGGCGATGACCGCACGCATCACCCCGGCATGGGCAACAATGAGTACGTGTTTACCCGCATAGTGCTGGCAGATGTACTCAAACGATTCTGTGACACGCGTAATAAATGTGTCCAGGTTCTCGGCACCTGGTGGGCGGGCGTTAACCGGATCGGCATAAAAGGCCTGGTATTCCTCGAGCCGTTGTTGCTTTAACTGGTCGGGCGTCTTGCCTTCCCACTCACCAAAGCCAACTTCTTTGAGTCGCTCATCAATACTGACCGCCAGGCCATGGTTATCAGCCAGTTCATCGGCAAAGGCCTTGCAGCGCAGTAAGGGTGAACTGATGATGTGCGACCAGGGACACTGGCCGGCAACTGCATCGCGCATTTGCTGCCAGCCCTTGTCACTGAGGGGATCGTCGATGTTATGACCACGAAATGCCCGTCCGCCAACGGGTTCACCATGGCGGATAAGGTCAATGAGGGTGTCAGCCATGGCTGTGTTTAGTGTTCCTCACCGTGAGCCACGGCAATGCTCTTGTTCATGATGTAGTCGGTGACGGCCATGGCAATTGCCGAGGCGATAAAGGTCAGGTGAATCATGACTTGCCAGAAGATCGTGTTATAGGCCATCTGGTCGGCATTGATAAAGGTCTTCAGCAGGTGAATCGAGGAGATACCGATCAGGGCCATCGCGAGTTTGATCTTCATCGTTGTCGCATTCACATGTGACAGCCACTGCGGTTGATCCGGGTGCTCTTTCAGGTTGAGCCTCGATACAAAGGTCTCGTAACCACCGATGATCACCATGATAAGCAGGTTCGCGATCATGACCACATCAATCAACCCGAGCACGATGAGCATGATCTGGGTTTCTGTGAAAGTGTTCGCATCCGCAACCAGGTGGGTCAGCTCTTTCAGGAACAGGAAGACGTAGACACCCTGCGCAACAATCAGGCCCAGGTAGAGCGGGGCCTGTAGCCAGCGACTCCAGAAGATCATTTGCGCCATCACGGCCATGGACGGGTTACGGTTTGTTTCGTTACTCATGTGTTTCTCTTTATTGCATGTTTTGTTGGCTGAATAATACAGTGTTTTGTATATGTAAGGCTATAAAAATACTGACAATTTTTACGATTTCACAGCAATTTATAGCGGCTTGTAGAATGCCTGTAATTCATGGCAGGAAAGTGACAGTTTGTTAAACAATGTTAACTGTCCGGAATTTAGCAGAAATTTAAGGCTGGATCGCTATGATACAACGTATAGGCTGACCCGAAATGCGCGGGCTATAAATTGGCCTGGGTGCCTCATATCACATATATTTCATGGGGTTGTTGTTTTTATGTCGGATTTTCAGGCAGGTTGCATGAAGATGCCAGAAACAGGATGTGATTGATGGGCAGAGATATGCCAAGAACAGGGCTCAGTATTGTCATGAAGGTGTCAATACTGGTGGGCAGTGTTGCGGCACTGACATCCCTGATCGTGGGTAGCCTGATTGTCAGCGGTTCTGCGAATATTGTGTATGAGAACGCGCTGAACCGCCTCAAGTATGTAACAAACATCAAGTCATTAAGGCTTATTTCAGATATAGAAAATCTCAGTGGTGATGCTCAGTACCTGAGCGGTACACCACCGATCAAGGGGATTCCCCGCGCGATTGAGAATGGTGGTATTGACCCGTATGATAACTCTGAACTGACAACCTGGCAGGATCGCCTGACAACTATCTTTAGCCAGCTGATACGAGCAAAACCAAACTACCAGCAGATTCGTTACATCGGTGTCGCTAATGGTGGCAAAGAACTGATACGCGTCGATCGCAAAGGTAGCCTGATTCGAACAGTGCCCGACAGTCAGCTGCAGCAAAAAGGGATGACCGCGTATTTTAAAAATGCCATCAAGCGAAACCAGGGCGAGGTATACCTGTCCAATATCACCCTGAACCGGGAGTTTGGCAAGATTTCAGAGCCCCATACACCGGTGATCCGCGCTGCCACACCCGTGTATTTCAACGGCAAACTGTTCGGGATTCTTGTCATTAACATGGAGATTGGCAGTATCTTCGATGACCTGGTCACTAACACGCCGCGTGAGCTTGTCCCGTACGTTATCAATGAAGAGGGTTATTTTCTTGCCCATCCGGATAAATCCATGACATATGGTTTTGATCTTGGCAATGAAACCAGAATCCAGACAGTATATCCGGACTTCAAGTTGGCGAAGAGTGGTGATTTACGCGATGTTGAATTCACGGTTGAGACCAACGGTGATGTGGTCCATGTCGTAAAGGCTCATTATGACCTGACACAGGATGAACGTTTCTTTGCGGTGATGCTGGCGACATCCTATGAAAACCTTGAATCCAAGTCTGATCTGTTAAGGTACCAGAGCTATAGCATCATTGCGGCACTGGTGATATTCAGCTTGATTATCGCCGCCTTGCTGGCATCAAGATTGATGCGTCCCTTGCAGCTTATTTCTGATGCCTCGGACGATCTTGCGCAGGGACGTGAGGTTTCAGGTTTACCTGTCGAAGCCGGTGATGAAATTGGTGAACTGGCACGATCATTTGATGCCATGCGTCACCAGCTGGAAGACAAGCAACGCGAACTAATGCTCAGTCAGGGGCGAGTCCATCATGCCAACAAGATGGCCTCATTGGGTGAGATGGCCAGTGGTATGGCACATGAAATAAACAGTCCTGTTCAGGCCATCAACCTTATTGCGCAACGAGTACAGCGGCAACTAAAGAAAGACATATCTGCACAGGATATTGACGCATCTATGCAGAAGATCACCACAAATGTGAAAAAGATCTCAGATATTATCGACAGCCTGCGCAAGGTTTCGCGTGACTCGACTGAAGATGATTATATAGAAACGCGGCTGGGCGATCTTATCGGTGATGCGCTTAATATCATGGTTGAACGGTTCAGGATGAATGATGTTCACTTTGAACTTGATTATATTGATGTATCTGAAAACACTGTCATCAGCTGCCAGCGATTACAAATCAGCCAGGTGTTAATCAACCTGCTCAATAATGCATATGATGGAATTAATGAACTGCAGGACAAGTGGATTAAAATTGATATAAGAAGGATATCCGATAAACTACAGGTGGCTGTCACTGACAGTGGCAAAGGCATCAGTAGTGACATTGCTGAAAGGGTGTTTGAACCGATGTTTACGACCAAGGATATTGGCAAGGGAACCGGGCTGGGCCTGAGCATATCTCGTGAGATTGTTGCCAAGCACAATGGCCTGCTATATGTAGATCGTGAATGTGCCAACACACGATTTGTTCTGGAACTTCCTGTAACGCAGGCAATGTAAACTTTATTTCAGAGTGAAAGTACCTGGTTATGAGCATTGAGCAGAAACGTATCCTGATAGCAGAAGATGAAGGTTCCCTGAGGGAAATGCTTGTAATGATTATCAGGGAGGAAGGTTATCGGGTTGACGCGGCCGAAGATGGCAACCAGGCCTGGGCTTTGATGAATGCAAATCATTACGATTTACTGGTAACAGACCTGTATATGCCTCAGACGAATGGCATTGAATTAATTCAAAAAAGCCAACAAGCGTATCCTGAAACTAAAATCATTCTAATTAGTGGTGGTGGTAAGGAACTTGAGGCAGAGCATGGCCAGGGTCATGTAAAATTTGTCGATCAACAGGTTGATATCGATATGTTCCTGAAAAAGCCCTGCGATCTTGATGACATCATTACAGCTGTAGAGAAGGTTTTGCTGTAGCGGGAGTATCCTTCTTTATTTTTCGTCTTATTTCTGAATTCTATTAAAGACTGAAGGTTCATCTGGTTAGGCCCGACAAGGAACCTTGCAGTATTTGATGTGTCAGACTCTGTACAGTTCAAGAATAAATGTTTATTATTTGGTCATGCTGAAGCTTTTCGCACATTGCTGGTTGATTCTGTCGCTCCTGGTTGCACCCGTGCAATTCGCTGCGGCAGATATAGCTGTGCTGGATCATGCAGATTCAAAGTGTGAAATGATGGATATGGCAGGTCATAGTATGGCCGATATGGATCACAGCAGTGCCGGGCAGGGTGGTTGTGAATGCCCTGACCAGTGCAAAGTCAGCTGTGCCAGTGCCCATATCGGCCTGGGCATGACAACCGTCATGCAGTTTGTCAGTACAATGTCTTCATTTTCGGTGAATGCCCCGATAGACTCTATTCGCGGTATTGGCCACCTTACTGAGTTACCCCCCCCTATCGCCTGATTTCATAACGGTTATACGTTGCAGTACGTATAATAGCAGCATGTCGTGTGTGGCATGACTTGTTTATTGTTGTGGAGTCAAGATTATGAATACCGATTGTTCCCGAAGCCTGGGATTATCTCAGTTTGTCAGCCTGTTTTTCACCAGTGGCTTAATGTTGGCTGGTTTTTCAACCACTGCCAGTGCCGAGGTATTGTCACTGGCCGAGGCCGAGCACATCGCCCTGCAAGGTGATCCCATGCTCAGTAATATCAATGCCCGGGCACAGGCCCTTGATGAGGCCGCGATTGCCGATGGACAGTTGCCCGATCCGCGGGCCAGGGTCAGCCTGTTCAGTTTTCCGACCGATACCTTCGATCGCGATCAGGAACCCATTACCCAGTTACGTTTTGGTGTTCAGCAGACGATACCCCGCGGGGATACACTTGCGCTGAAAAGCAAGCGAACACTGGTTCGTGCAACAGCTGAGCGAGCCAAGGTCAGTAATGAAACACGTAAGCTAAAGCGAGATGTTCGTGAAAACTGGTTAGAAACGTATTATTGGTTGCGAGCAGAACAAATTGTTACGGCGAACAAGCGTCTTTTCAAGGAGATGGTAGACATTACCGAAGCGCAATATGCAGCGGGCCGACGTAACCAGCAGGATGTACTTCGCGCTGAACTGGAACTGGGCCTGCTTGATGATCGTCTGACAGACATACAGCAAAAGCAGGAGGCCTCTCGAGCAAAACTGGCAAAATGGATAGGTGGTGAATCGCTACGCGCGTTGCCAGGTTCACTCCCGATTCTGTCTGAACCGCCAGCACTTGCGACTATACAGGCCGGTCTACCACAACACCCTGCATTACAGATGCAGCAGGCCTACATTGATGTAAAGAGCAAAAGTGTTGCGATTGCTCGCGAGGCCTACAAACCAGCGTGGACAGTAGGTGTCGATTACGGGATACGTGATGGTAATAACCCGGATGGTAGTAACCGTGCAGATTTTCTTACTGCAACCTTGATGTTTGACCTGCCCCTGTTTACCGACAAGCGCCAGGATAAACGCCTCGCTGCTGCGCAACGTCATGAAGGTGCAGCAAAGTACCAGTACGATGACAAGCTGCGCGCCATGCAAAGCATGATGGAAAAAGACTACGTAACGTGGCGTCGGTTGAATCAGCGCCTTGAGCGTTACCAGCAAACGCTCGTTGGCCAGGCGACCGCTAACAGTGAGGCCTCCTTGCTTGCCTATCAGAATGATGCAACGGACTTTCCAACCCTGATGCGGGCCAAGATCACTGAACTTAATACTCATCTTAAAGCATTACGTATTCATGTGAATACGAGCAAGGCGCAGGCGCGTCTGCTGTACCTTGCAGGAGAAAAATAATGAACAATGTAACCAAATTTAGCCTGTTTGCAGGCGTCATGGCGCTGGGGCTATCACTTGCCGCCTGTGACAGCAGTGAAAAGATGGCCATGGACGATGGTACGAAAAAGGAAACAGCACTGGAGCATGCCGGAAAACATCTGGATCCGAAATATGTCTGCCCGATGCATCCAAACATTGTGCAGGACGAACCGGGTAATTGCCCGCTCTGTGGTATGACCCTGGTTGAAAAGGAACAGGAAAAGCCAAAAGAGAAAAAAATCCTCTACTGGGTTGCACCGATGGATCCGAACTTCCGCATGGACGGTCCGGGTAAGTCACCCATGGGTATGGATCTTATCCCGTTCTACGGTGAAGAAGCGGGTGATGAAAATGCGGTGACGATTTCACCGGCAATTGTGCAGAACCTTGGCGTGCGTACTGAAAAGGCAGAACTCGGCAAGTTATGGAAGAGGGTCGACACGGTCGGTTATGTCGACTTTGATGAAAACATGATCAGCCATGTTCATCTGCGCACCGAAGGCTGGATCGACAAGCTTGTTGTGAAATCTGAAGGCGAACGCGTAAAGAAAGGCGACCTGTTGTTCGAACTGTATTCACCGACACTCGTCAATGCCCAGGATGAATATCTACAAGCGCTGCGTAGTAACAACAAGCGTCTTATCTCTGCTTCGTATGATCGCTTGCGTGCACTGGGCATAGATAAAGGCCAGATCAGGAAGATTAAAAAGACACGTAAGTCAGAGCAGCTGATCAAGGTGCGTGCTTCACAGGACGGCATTGTTTCAAAACTCAACGTTCGTGAAGGGATGTTCGTCAAACCACGTATGGAGGTCATGACATTGGCTGATCTGTCCAGTATCTGGATCCAGGTCGAGGTGTTTGAACGCCAGGCCGAATGGGTACAGCAAAATAAACCGGCCGAGATTACTGTTCCATACCTGCCGGGACGTACATGGGAAGGCAATGTTGAATATGTTTACCCGAGCCTTGATCCTCGTACCCGTACCTTGCGGGCACGTCTGCGTTTTGAAAATTCGGATGAATCCTTGAAGCCGAACATGTTCACGAACGTGACGATTTACGGGGGTGCCAGTGGTGAAGTGATCAGTATTCCACGTGAGGCCCTGATCCGTACCGGTGAAGGTGAGCGCGTCATCCTTAGTCTGGGTGACGGAAAGTTTGCGCCACGTGATGTGGTCAGTGGTATTGAATCAGGTGACCGAATCGAGATTGTGAAAGGGCTCAATGGAAATGAAGAGGTGGTGACATCATCACAATTCCTGCTCGACTCAGAGGCCAGCATCAAGGCAAGCCTTAATCGCATGAGTGAACCGAAGCCTGACACGAAGATGGACATGGATGACATGCAGTCCGGATCTAAAATGGTGACAGGCAAGGGCGTGGTACGTGAAATCATGGCAGAAGATAGCAAGATAAACATGTCACACGATCCGATCCCTGCATTGGGCTGGCCGGATATGACCATGGACTTCAAGCTGGCCGAAGGTGTTTCAACCGAGGGGCTTAAACCAGGAATGGCCATTGAGTTCGAACTTATGGAAAAGAACGATGAATATATGATCGAGTCTTTCCGTCCGGTTGATGCAATGGCCGGCAAATAGGGAGAGGCGATCATGATTGCAAATATTATCAAGTGGTCAATCGATAACCGCTTCCTCGTTCTGCTGCTGACGGCCATGCTGATTGGCTGGGGCGTACTTTCAGTGAAGAAGACGCCATTGGATGCTATCCCGGATCTGTCTGATGTGCAGGTGATCATCAAGACTACTTACCCGGGTCAAGCACCACAAGTGGTTGAAGACCAGGTGACCTATCCGCTGACAACAGCAATGTTGTCAGTGCCGGGGGCTGTCACGGTGCGCGGCTATTCGTTCTTCGGCGATTCGTATGTCTACATTATCTTTGAAGATGGCACTGACCCGTACTGGGCACGTTCGCGTGTACTCGAGTACTTGAGCCAGGTCGAGTCACGTCTACCGAGGCAGGCCAGACCTGCGTTGGGACCTGATGCAACGGGTGTGGGTTGGATCTATGAATACGCGCTGGTCGACCGTACAGGCAAGAATGACCTCGCACAGTTGCGCAGCCTGCAAGACTGGTTCCTGAAATATGAACTGCAGACGGTAGCGGGTGTATCCGAGGTCGCAACCGTGGGCGGTATGGTGCGTCAATACCAGGTTATACTGAATCCGAATCGTTTGCGTGCTTATCACATCCCGTTGTCCAAGGTGAAAATGGCCATCAAACGCGCCAACCAGGAGGTCGGAGGTTCGGTGATCGAGATGGCCGAGGCCGAGTATATGGTGCGTGCTACGGGCTATATCACGGGTGTTGAAGACCTCGAAGGTGTTCCGCTTGGCATGAACGAGCAGGGCACACCGATCCTGCTGAAGGACGTTGCCGATATTCGACTTGGCCCCCAAATGCGCCGTGGTATTGCAGAACTCAATGGTGAAGGTGAAGTTGTTGGCGGGGTCATCATTATGCGTTTCGGCGAGAACGCACTAACCACTATTCAGGGGGTAAAGGAAAAACTCGTACAGTTACAAAGTGGCTTGCCTGAAGGTGTTGAAATTGTTGAAACCTATGATCGTTCCTCTTTGATTGAACGTGCGGTCAGCAATCTTAATCATAAACTCATTGAAGAGTTTATTGTTGTTGCACTTGTGTGTGCGTTATTCCTGTTTCACTTCCGCTCAGCACTCGTGGTTATTTTCAGTTTGCCAGTGGGTATCCTCGTAGCATTCATCATCATGGAGTCACAGGGGATCAATGCCAACATCATGTCTCTTGGTGGAATTGCGATCGCCATTGGCGCCATGGTCGATGCCGCGATCGTGATGATTGAGAACGTCCACAAGCATCTCGAAAAGGAAGAACTCACAGACAAGAACCGCTGGAAGATCATGATGGAGGCCTCGGCCGAGGTCGGGCCGCCACTGTTCTTTTCATTGTTGATTATTACGCTTTCATTCCTGCCCGTGTTTACCCTCGAGGCGCAGGAAGGGCGCATGTTCGCACCACTAGCCTATACGAAGACCTACGCGATGGCAGCGGCCGCTGCATTGTCGATCACGCTGGTACCCGTATTGATGGGGTTGTTAATCCGAGGCCACATTACGCCTGAGCACAAGAACCCTGTGAATCGTGCATTGATTGCGATCTATAAACCCGTGATCAATGCCGTACTGCGCTGGCCGAAGATTATCCTGTTGATGGGTATTGTCGTGACGGTTGTCGGTGTCTGGCCGATGACGAAACTTGGTGGTGAGTTTATGCCAACCCTGGACGAGGGTGACCTGTTATACATGCCGTCAACCTTCCCCGCGGTGTCGATCGGCAAGGCAGGTGAGATCCTGCAACAGACGGACAAGCTGATTCGGACCCTGCCTGAAGTCGAGTCGGTTTTTGGCAAGGTTGGGCGTGCAGACACTGCAACTGATCCGGCACCACTGACAATGATTGAAACGATTATTCAGTTAAAACCGGAAGATGAATGGCGTGAAGGCATGACGCGTGAAGGTATCGTCCGGGAGCTTGATGAACTTGTTAAATACCCGAGTATGGCCAATTCATGGTTACCACCGATCAAGGTACGTATTGATATGCTTGCAACAGGTATCAAGACACCGATTGGTATCAAGGTCGCAGGTCCCGACCTGAATGTCATCCAGGATATCGGTAAACAGATCGAGGCAGTTGTGGGTCAGGTGCCTGGAACATCTTCGGTGTATGCCGAGCGTGTTGCCGGTGGCCGTTATGTCACCGTTGATATTGACCGTGTGGCGAGTGCCCGCCTCGGGCTTAACGTAATGGATATCCAGGACGTGATCAGTACCGCGGTTGGTGGCCTGAATGTCACGCAGTCTGTAGAAGGCCTGGAGCGCTACCCGGTGAATGTGCGTTACCCACAGGGGGTGCGTAATTCTCTGGAGAAGATCCGTAACCTGCCCCTGGTCACGCCGATGGGTGCACATGTGCCGTTGTCACAGGTTGCCAATATTAATATTGAAAATGGTCCGGCCATGATCAAGAGTGAGAATGCGCGCCTGAATGGCTGGATCTATGTATCAATACAGGGAATAGATATCGCTTCGTATGTTGATGCTGCAAAGGCCGCCGTGGCAGAAGGTGTGAAACTGCCAGCAGGTTATTCGATCAGCTGGTCTGGGCAGTATGAATATCTCGAGCGTGCCGTGGCCAAACTCAGTATTGTGGGTCCATTGACGCTTGCGATTATTATGTTGTTGCTGTACCTGAACTTCAGGAACTTTATCGAGGTGTTCATCATCATGGGCACCCTGCCCGTGGCACTGGTTGGCGGGGCATGGCTGCTGTACCTGCTTGACTATAACCTGTCAGTCGCAGTGGGGGTTGGGTTTATTGCCCTGTCCGGGGTGGCGGTGGAGATCGGTGTACTCATGCTCGTCTATCTCAACATCGCCTATAACCAGAAACACAACGCGGCTGTTGATGAAGGGCGCAATATGACCATGGCAGAATTACGTGAATCGGTGATTAATGGTGCATTGTTACGTGTCCGCCCGATTATGATGACAGTTTCTGCGATCATTGTTGGCCTGTTGCCCATTATGCTCGGTGGCGGTACGGGCTCCGAGGTTATGAGTCGCATTGCTGCACCGATGGTTGGTGGGATGGTCACAGCGACCCTGCTGACGCTCATCGTTATTCCTGCCGTATTTCTCGTCTGGAAAGGTCGTGGACTGAAAGAGTCAGGTGCATAATGAAGTACCTGCTGACTGCTTTCGTATTTATGTTACTTGCCGGGTGTGGTGACCCGGTAAGTGACAGGGGCAAAGGCAGTCCAAGGGAAAGTACTCCACTCTTGCAGGAAGTGAGTGTGGAACGTCATCACGATCCCGGGCAAATAGCCCGTGGCAGTGTCTTGTATCAGAAGAACTGCATGCAGTGTCATGGAGAACAGGCACAGGGTGCGCCGAACTGGCAGAAGCGCGATGCTGATGGGAAATTTCCACCACCACCTTTGAATGGCACAGGCCATACCTGGCACCACCCGACAAAAGCACTGAAACATACCATCAATAATGGTACGGGTAACATCGGTGGCAACATGCCTGCGTTCAGGACCAAGCTGAATGACCAGGAGATCGACGATATCCTTGAGTTTGTTAAGTCCAAATGGCCTGATCCGCTCTATGAGGCCTGGTATAGGAATGAACAACGTTCACTATCGCTAGCCAAATAAGCAGATAAGCTATGCATGAAGGTGGTTGGATTACATTTGGACTGGGGCATTGGCTCTATGGTGTTTTGTTCTGGGGCATCATTATTTATGCAATTGTAACCTTACTCAAAAATATAAATAGTAGCGATGATTGAACAGAGTTTTGTTTACTCCGGTTCAGGTTAAGGAGTGAGTTGAAGAGAACTACTTTAACTACAAATTTATAACGCAGAGGAGGCACAAGATGGAACATGATGGTGCAATGTTTCTGGGTGGAGGTTTTATGTGGGTATTCTGGATTCTGCTAATTGTTGCACTTTTCTTTGTTGTGCAGGCAGTGGCAGGTGGAGGGCAACGAAGAGGTGGTAACATAGATGGGTCACCGATGGAGATACTCAAGAAGCGTTATGCGCGTGGCGAAATCGATGAGGAAGAATTTGAACGCAGACGAAAAGAATTGGAAACATGACAAGTAAATATTATTTACTTATTACCTTGTTTTGGATGCTGGCTGTTTCTACGAACGTAATTGCAGGTGAAACGCTTGAAGAACGACTCAGTGCTGCCAGCCACCCGGCAACAAATACTGCAGACCTGTTCAAATATGCACAAGATGATAACTGGCGAGTGCGTGAGGTCATTGCCCGGCGACAAACCGCCCCTGCTGATGTACTAAGATTACTTACAAATGATCCCGTACCTAAGGTCCGGTCAGCCCTGGCTCACAACCTGCGTGCACCAAGAGATGCTGTTGCGCCGCTTGTGAATGATCCCTCTATTGATGTCAGGCTGTCAGTGGCGCACTGTGGGTATACACCGCCTGATTTGCTGGTAAAGCTACTTGAGGACCCGGAACTGAAAGTACGCAGGCAGGCAGTTGTTAATCTTAATGTTCCATTAGATGCTTTACGAAGAGTTGCACAAGGCAAATCCGATATCGCTGATATTGCGCATGCCGCACTGGAAAAACGAGAGTCTGAAGCCACTGAATAAGAAGTTTTAATATAATCACATTGCAGGGAGGGTGGACAGCAGGAGAAATGTTCTTACTTATACTCCGCCAATTGTTGTATGCTCCGTTCCGCACATTCCTAACCTGTGTGGCAGTGGCCAGCGCCCTGGCGGTCATTTTATTATTGGAAGGTTTCCAGTCAGGGCTGCTCATACAACTCAGGAATGTATCACTGGATCGAGGGGCTGATCTAATTGTTGCCCAGAAAGGGGTGAGCAATTTCATTGCCAGCCGTTCATTGTTGCCGCAAGTTACCCGAGAAATTGTTGAAGGGATTGATGGAGTCAAAGGCGCTCATCCAATAACCAGCGTGCCCGTGATCTACGAGAGACCGGGGTACAGGAAAAGCCCGATATTTTTTGTTGTATACGACACTGGTGGTGGCCCAACTAATATAATAAAAGGAAAAAAAGCCGCATCGCCAAGGGATATTGTTATCGACGAATCCCTTGCAGTGATCTACGATCTCGATATAGGTGATTCATTTATCGTCGCTGATTTTGAATTCAGGATCGCCGGGATAGCCGAACAATCATCAGCACTGTTTACCGCCTTTGCCTTTATCAGCTACGATGACATGATCGATTTCTTTTTCGATTCTGATCTCGTGGGTGATATCAGTAACCTGCCATTGTTGAGCTACCTGCTGGTTGAATTACATTCCGGGGCAGATCGGCACAATGTCGCGGCAGAAATTGAAAGGTTAGAGAGCGAGGCAGATGTATTTCTGCCAGAAGATATTGCAGCCAATGACGTGGCGCTCGGCGAAGCATTGTTTGGTCCGGTACTGGGTGTACTCATCGGGGCTGGTTATATCATTGCATTACTCGTGGTCGGCATGATTATGTTTGCAGCCGTGCATGCCAGAATGCGTATTTACGGTGTCATGAAGGCACTTGGTTTTTCTAATCGCTTCCTGAACAGGGAAATTATACTCGAGTCTCTGGCCGTGGTTGTGCTTTCATTTCCGGTTGCCCTTGCACTGGCGCAACTTGGTGCCTGGATAATCGAACTTCGCATACCGCTTTACCTTGTTCCGATCTTTGAGCCTGTACCGCTCATGCGTACATTTGTCGCGGCAATTGTACTGGGCATTATTGGTGCGTATTTACCTTATCGCTTTATTGCACGGCTTGATACCGCGATTGTGTTCAGGGGGTGAGGATGTTTTCCTGGAGCCTGAAAACACTTTTTTATGAACCAGTGAGATTGATTGTTAGTGCGCTGGCCGTGGCGCTGTCTTTCCTACTGGTGGTTTTCTTTAGTGCTGTATTCCGGGGCGAATCGGAGCAAATGATCGCCTATCTGGAGGAGATGGATGCAGATGTCTGGGTCATGCAAAAAGGTGTATCCAACATGCACATGGCCAGTTCCATGATATGGGATTGGAAGGCAGATAAGATAACGAACGTAGAAGGGGTGAAAGAAGTCTCTGCAATTTTATACTTGAACGGTCCGATCAAGATAGCGGGTAAAGACTGGTTTTCCTACATTATGGGTGTCTCTCCTGGGAATGAGAGGGCTGGCCCATGGGCAATGGCAAAAGGCAAGCGTATCCCCGGCCCCGGCGAGGCTGTAATCCCTGAAGTGATTTCGCAAATCACAGGTTTGAAGATTGATGATGAGATCACCTTGATTGATAGACCTCTGAGGGTGGTTGGTTTCAGTAAGGAAACCTTTTCCATGGCCAGCTCGGTTGCATTTGTTTCCTACGAGGACCTGGGTGACCTGGTCGAGGGACGCGGGCAGTACAGTTATATCATGGTGTATGCTGAGGAGGGCGTTGCAGCGGAAACACTGGCTGAGCGAATTATGGTAGAAGTCGACAAAGTGAATGCCCTGACAGGTGAAGATTTCATTAATAGTGACTGGCAATTAGCCGTACAAATGGGTGCCGAGATTATCAGGATGATGACAATTATCGGTACCTTGCTTGCGACATTGATTGTCGCGTTCACATCTTATTCCCTCATCGCGAGAAAGAAACGTGAATTGGCCCTGGCAAGGGCATTGGGATTTAGCAAAGCTGCAATTTATATGGCCGCGTTAAGTCAAAGTATTGTTATTACCCTGCTGGGCCTGTTTCTGGCGCTGTTGTTCTCATACACCTTGTTAAGTTGGCTGCCAGCGGTTTTGCCCCAAATAAACCTGTCAGTCACTTTCTCACAGTTTGTTTCGCTGGTTGTATTGGCATTGCCAGTGGCGATAGTTGCTTCACTAGGCGTGGCCCGAACGGTGGTAAAAGTGGATCCAATGACTGTTTTTAGCGGATGAGGAAAATGTCAGCAGACACTATTTTACAGGCAAGAAAGCTGGTCAAAAGTTTCGGTACGGGTGATTCAGCCGTGCACGCAGTTAACGATGTCAGCCTCGATATTAACCGTGGCGAGATGGTCTTGATCATGGGTCCATCGGGTTCCGGTAAAACGACCCTGTTGTCCATGTTGGGAACTTTACTGGCCCCGTCAAGTGGTGACATAACAATAGATGGTTCGGATACAGCGCTGCTTGATGAGGCTAGCATGGCGGCCCTGCGCGCA
>Ga0316207_10000412_pt1 | contig 72553 bp, 76 predicted proteins | sample 6weekpyrite_MG_FD_204943 | JGI IMG/M metagenome (GOLD analysis project Ga0316207, IMG submission 204943) | Microbial mat bacterial communities from mineral coupon in-situ incubated in ocean water Damariscotta River, Maine, United States -... | ecosystem: Environmental > Aquatic > Marine >... | reverse complement strand
CCGGTAATACTCCCCCTGACGCCGTAACGCTCTTCATAAACCTGCATCATTTGACGAATGATATAGGCAGGATTCATGAGCGTCAGACTAGTGCCATCGACTGTTTTCAGATCACGATGCGGTAAAAATTTCAGGTAAGGGCTCGGTGTAGTAAACTCATTCGGAATGACGTAAAGACCACCATGCTGGCTAGCCCAATCCTGTAATGCCTTATTTTTTGTCAAGTGCGCGCGTGCCTCGGAAATAGCCAGTTCCCGGGTGCGATCATCAAGGTTTCCCAGATTCCAAAGTAATAACACCACGATAATCAGTGTCCAGATCGATAGCGATAGCAACAACCTGGAGACAATGGCGCTAAATACTTGTGTGAGTGTTAACGCAGCCTGAGGGGTGTTTGGAATATAGATCATCCTTTCGCACATCAAATAATTATGTCAGCCCTGATGATGCTTTAAGCCTAGCCACTGTTTTTATAGAATGAAACCTTTGAAGCACAAAAAAGCCCATAATTCCTTATGGGCTTTCTAATTTCGTTAAATATTGTGTACGAAAAAGTGTTACTGAGGATAGAGCTTTTCTCCCGGTTTGAGTGGCAGCCCTTTAAAACAGGTCTGGTACTCTGGGGTGGAACCCAGCTTCTCTATACCCTTACGTACATCCTCAATCTGATAATCTTCTAGCGAAATATCTACTGACTCGCCATTGAGATTGCCTGAGCACGATTCAAACACGGCCTCACCCGTCGCATCAAAACTGCGGAAGGCATGCAGGTCACCGTTATAGGCATGGAATGCGGCAAGTGTCTGCACCGGTGCATTACGCGGTCCTGGCAGATAGGCTGCGGTGTAGTCACGAATCACTCGTCCCGAGTTATCGTAATCAAACAGTTCAATCACATGCACGTCATCAGGACTTTCCGTTTCCCATTGAATACGACTGATCATCTTACCCGTATTGGCATCTTTGTAAGTAATCTCGTTATAGAAATTGGGCCGACCTCGATAACCGCCTTTGCGTTCGCTGGTAGTCACCTGGTTAGTGCTAACGCGTCGCTTGTGGGCCTGTAGGCAGATCTTTGCAAATTTGTTCCATTGCTGAACCTGATTTTTGTCTTCTTGTAGTGCCTGTTGATTAGATTCAGCTGCTACTTGCACTGCTGGTATGAGTGACATTAACAACATCGGCACGATGGTTCTTCTTAAAAGCATGTAAATCCCCTGTCTACTTACTATCCACTTGATATGACCCTAACATAGGTCAAATAATTCCCACAAGTTTAGCCCCGGCGCCAGCGTGTCTCGCCGCCCTTATCTTCCAGAATAATGCCAAGATCCTGTAATTCATCACGAATTCTGTCCGATTCAGCCCAGTTTTTCTCTGCTCGTGCTGTATTTCTGGCCGTTATCATCGCCTCAATGGCCGCATCGTCAAGCCCCGACTCACTGGCATTACCACGTAAAAATGTTTGTGCATCGTCCTGTAACAGGCCAAGTAGTTGCCCCAGGGTTAACAATTCAGCCGCATGTTGCGCAGCAGTCTCGCTATCACCTTCTGCTTTGGCTCGGTTCAATTCATGGCGCACAGCGGCAAGCTCGGCTATTGCCTCGGCCGTATTGAAATCATCATCCATGGCCGCATTAAACTTCGCTGTCGCCTCAGACTGGTAACTCTCGGCAGGCGTGACATCCAGCAATGCGGTGTAAAAACCATCTAGCGCTGCCTTAGCACTATCCAGATGAGAATCGGAATAGTTCAGGGGACTACGATAATGACTGTTCAACACAAAGTAACGCACCACTTCTGGCTGGTAGCGTTCAAGGATTTCCCTGACGGTGAAAAAATTACCCAACGACTTCGACATTTTTTCATCATCAATACGTACAAAGCCGTTATGCATCCAGACATTCACGAACTGTTCGTCCGTTGCCGCTTCGGATTGCGCTATTTCATTCTCGTGATGTGGAAACTGCAGGTCCATACCTCCACCGTGTATATCGAAGTGGTTACCCAGGCAATGCGTCGACATCGCCGAGCACTCGATATGCCAGCCAGGTCGACCGTTACCCCAGGGTGAGTCCCAGCTAGGCTCTTCAGGTTTAGCTGACTTCCACAGCACGAAATCGAGTGGGTCACGTTTGGCATCATCAACATCGACACGTGCCCCAGCCTGCAGGTCTTCAAGGTTTTTTCCGGAGAGTTTGCCGTAATCAGTAAATTCATTCACCGCATAGTAGACATCACCGTTTGCCGCCTGGTAGGCAATACCCTTGTCGACCAGGGTCGCGATCATGTCGATGATTTGATCCATGTGCATGGTCGCACGTGGCTCCACATCCGGACGCTGCACACCGAGTGCATCTGCATCCTGATTCATTTCCTCAATGAAACGATGCGTTAGCACATCAAAGGGTTCATCATTTTCATTGGCGCGCGCAATAATCTTGTCATCAATATCCGTGATATTGCGTACATAAGTGACGCAGTTGTCCCCATAAATTGCACGTAAATAGCGATTCACCACATCGAAGACCACGAGCACACGGGCATGACCAAGGTGACACAAGTCATAGACCGTCATGCCGCAGACATACATGCGCACATTACTGGCGTCGATTGGCCTGAAAACTTCTTTCTTGCGGGTCAGATTGTTGTAGATTTCTAGCATAATTTTGTAATTTTTTGTTTCATCGGCGACGCAGTCTAGCGGATTGCGTGTCTAACACAAAGAGTCAGGTGCCGGCACCAGCCTTTGTGCCTGACTCTAAAAGGCTATATTATTGGAATATAAGTAAAACGGAAGCATAAATATGATGAAAAAGACCTTCTCACTGTTATTTTTTCTATTCTGCCTGAGTCAGCCGGCACTGGCAGAGACCATTAACATCCGCATGCAGACAAGCATGGGTGATATCTTTCTCGAGTTAGACAAGGACAAGGCTCCTCAAAGCGTGGATAATTTTATGCGCTACGTAGATGCCGGCTTTTATGATGGCACCATCTTCCATCGTGTCATTGATGGTTTCATGATACAGGGTGGTGGCTTTACCCCTGATTTCACACGCAAGCCCACTCTGGCACCCGTTAAAAACGAGGCAGATAACGGGCTGAAAAATGATCTCGGTACGATTGCCATGGCGCGTACTACCGAGCCACATTCTGCTACCGCACAATTCTTCATTAATGTTCAGAATAATGACTTTCTCAACTTTAAGAAAAAAGATCGTCGTGGCTGGGGCTACGCGGTGTTTGGTAAAGTCAGCAAAGGCATGGACATAGTTCATAAAATTCGTAAAGTTCAGACTGGGCCAGCCGGTCCATTTGGGCGCGATGTGCCTAAACAGGAAATTGTTATCTTTAAAGTCACAGAAGTTAAATAACAGGAAACAACATGATTACAATGCAAACCAACCATGGCGAGATTAAAATCGAACTGGATTTTGATAAAGCCCCCAAGAGCAGCGAAAACTTCGTCCAGTACGTCAAAGACGGTTTCTACGATGGCACTATCTTTCATCGTGTCATCAACGGCTTCATGATTCAGGGTGGTGGTTTTGAACCGGGCATGGAACAGAAACCAACGCGCGACCCAATTGATAATGAAGCTGACAATGGCTTAAGTAATGACGTTGGTACCATAGCGATGGCGAGAACCAATGACCCGCATTCTGCCACGGCGCAGTTTTTCATTAATGTTAAAGATAATGGTTTCCTGAATCATTCTTCGCCATCACCACAGGGCTGGGGCTACTGTGTTTTCGGTAAGGTCGTGGAAGGCATGGATGTGGTTGATGCCATCAAAGGTGTCGATACCACTAACAAGATGGGGCACGGTGATGTGCCAGTGGATGATGTTGTGATTGAAAAGGTTGAGGTCAGCGACGACTAGTTCATTATTATGAGCACTCTGTTTATTTCAGATCTGCATCTTGATGCCAGTCACCCTACTCTGGGGCGGCTGTTCGCACAGTTCTTGCGTAATATACCTGACGACTGTGAAGCGCTATATATCCTTGGCGACTTGTTTGAGGTTTGGCTGGGTGATGATGATGCACGACCTGAAGTAACGCAGTTCGTCGATTTATTACGCGAAACAACGGCTAAAGACATCCCTGTGTACGTGCTGCATGGTAACCGTGATTTTCTACTTGGTGAAAAATTCTGCGCGGATACAGGCTGCCAGCTTATTCAGCAAAATACAGTTATCGACCTATATGGCCAACGTACCTTGTTATGTCATGGTGATAGCCTGTGTACCGATGATGAAGCACATCAGAAATTTCGTGCACTGGTATTATCAGACGCATGGAAAAATGATTTTCTCTCCAAACCATTCGCAGAAAGAGTCGCTATTGCACAGGGGCTACGCGATAAAAGTCGTGAAGAAACCCGTCAAAAACCTGAAGCCATTATTGATGTAAATCAGTCTGCGGTTGAAGCACTGATGCGTGAAAACCAGGTGAATCATATGATTCATGGTCACACTCACCGCCCGGCACTGCATGAATTTGATCTAGATGGCCAGTCTGCAACTCGCCTGGTTCTATCTGACTGGGATGAAACTGGCAGCTACCTGAATGTCAGCGCTGCCGGTTATCAGGTGCAGGACATCATTTTAGATGATGCCCTGCAACAGCAGGCCTGATTACTGCGCAGGCGCTGTATCCGGGATCACTTCCTGTAACAGACTATCCACTCCTGGCTCAGAAGCAGGTGGCGTCAACATTTGACGCATATCATCAATAGTGAAGCGTCCATAATCCTTGGGTAACTCAAACAGTGCTGCGGCAGGTTTGTATTCTTCGTTGTAAGAAAGCAGTGTCTTTACAAACCCATGCGGACCACGCTCATGAATAGGCAGGCCTTTGTCAAACAAGCGCGTGCTGGAAAAGACATTCATACTCAGATCACATGGCTCCAGCACATCCGCCGGTACATTGCTCATTGTGAAAGCGTGGTCACCGGCAAGTATGCGGCGATATTCTTTATACGTTTCTACTGCACGAGGCAAAAACCCTGCAACGATGAAAGCCTGATAACAATTCACACCATTGGTATCAAAAAAGTATTGCACGGCCTTTTTGTTATCTATCGTTGGGATGTTGTCATCTTTGACCTCTCGAACCGAGTCAGTAATTGGTACGGGTGACTCGTCCGGTATCTTGCGTTCATTCACAATCAATATAGCATCATTGTCACTGGCGACACTGTAAACAACCTTTTTCTTGCGGTCGAACAGTACAAAACTGGTGCTGCCCTCACCCTCATCAATTCGCATGAAATCATCTGTCATGATCACACGTGATATATACGGTTCCAGATCAGGCTCTTCAATGCTGTACTGAATTTCCAGCGAGAGTGGTTTGCTACTGACTGGCTCAGATTTCTCAGCCCCAGCTGCCGTAGTGGTATCGTTAGACTGTTCACACGCGGCGAGACCAGACGCTAACAAAATAAGAATAAAGTAACGATAAAATTTCATACTAACCTTCATATGTTTCTAGAAAATCAAGTTCCCATTCACTGAATCCTGCTTTTTTCCGTGTGTTGTGATCAAATGGACCACGCACTTTCTCAGGTATGTACTGTGCTATTAACGCTGCAAATGTTTTATCCGCATTTAATCCACGTTGTTCACAGGCGAAGTGGAACCAGCGAGTGCCTATTTCAACATGTCCGACCTCATCTTGCCAGATCACGTTGAGAATCTCGGCACCACGGTGATCACCAATCGCCTCGAGACGCTTCATCATACCCGGGGTCACATCCAGTCCTCGGGCCTCCAGTACACGCGGTACCAATGCCATTCTCACCATGACATCATCCGCTGTCTGTTGCGCCATATCCCACAGGCCATTATGTGCCGGAAAATCACCATAACAATAATCCATGGATAACAGATGGTTACTTAGTAACGTAAAATGCCTCGCTTCCTCATCAGCCACACGAATCCAGTCCGAGTAATAGTCACGTGGCATAGCCTGAAAACGGTGTACAGCGTCCCAGGCCAGATCAATCGCATTAAACTCAATATGCGCAATGGCATGAATCAGACAGGCATGCCCCTTCGGGTCACTGAGTTTGCGGCGTGGCAAATCACGTGGCGAGATTAATTTAGGTAGCGCCGGTCTGCCGGGTTGAGTAATCGGTGCATCAGTAGTCGGTGAATTTGATAGGTCACCCTCTCGCCAACGTTCTGCATAGGCATGCGTTAGTGCAACCTTATCATCAAGGCTATCTGCTAGCAGGCATTCTCGTGCGGCAGTAAAGAGACTCTTTGGCATGACAAATGATCAGCACACGTGAACGTTCAAAGTCCACGTTGTAAATCAGCCTTGATATCATCAATGTGCTCAAGCCCCACCGCAATTCGGACCAGGCCATCAGCAATGCCTGCCTGTTCACGTTGCTCAGGTGTCAAACGTCCATGCGTTGTTGTCGCCGGGTGTGTGATGGTGGTCTTGCTATCACCCAGGTTGGCGGTAATCGATAACAACTTTGTCGCATCGATGAGTTTCCACGCAGCGTCTTTACCACCTTTTAATTCAAACGACAGCACTGCTCCGTAGCCTTGCTGTTGTTGTGTGGCCAGATCATGCTGCGGATGCGAGGCAAGTCCAGGAAAATAAACTTTTTCAACCGCCGGCTGTTCAGACAACCAGGTCGCCAGCTCAAGTGCAGACTGACTATGTGCACGCATTCTTAGCTCGAGTGTCTCAAGACCTTTTAGAAACACCCAGGCATTAAACGGACTCATCGTCGGACCACAGGTCCGTAAATAGCCATACACATCCTTACCAACACGTTCAGCATCACCAACAACTGCGCCACCGACACAACGTCCCTGACCATCAAGAAATTTGGTCGCTGAATGAATCACAATATCAGCGCCGAGATCCAGCGGTCTTTGCAGTGCTGGTGTACAAAAACAGTTATCCACCACCAATAAGCAATCATTCTCATGAGCCAGTGTTGCCAGTGCACGAATATCGGCAACTTCGGTTAATGGATTGGATGGCGTTTCCAGAAACAATAGTTTTGTTTCAGGCTTTATTGCATCCTTCCATGCCTGCAGATTCGTCAATGACACAAACGTCGTATCAATGCCAAATTTCGCCAGGTAGTTGGTGAACATCACTGTCGTGGTGCCAAAAATACTTTGCGATGACACAATGTGATCGCCGGCTTGCAACAGCGCGATACAGGTCGCATAAATGGCTGACATGCCAGAAGCCGTCGCCACACAACGTTCGCCGCCTTCCAGGGCTGCCAGGCGCTCCTCGAATGTTCTTACCGTTGGATTAGTGAAGCGTGAATAGATGTTACCCGGAACATCACCCGAAAAACGTGCGGCGGCCTCAGCGGCACTGCCAAACACATAGCTTGATGTCGGGAAGATAGCCTCGCTATGCTCACCTTCATTGGTGCGATGCTGCCCTGCCCTGACAGCAAGTGTCGATAAGTGGTATTCAGATAAATTGTCGTTTTCGTTAGCCATATTGCCTCCGATCATACACTGATAGACAGAAGATTTTCTCTGCCATGATGTGTTTAAAATACAAGGCAACGACCGAGGGCATTTTCAAAGACAGGCGAAAAAAAACCTGCAAGCAAATGCCAAAGCAGGTCGTTACCGCTTTAGCTGCATTTATAGTGCGCCCGCAAGCTGAGCTCAAATCGGCGCGATGCATGAAGACTAGGTGATGCGCCTGGCCTTGTCAATTATTGTTGTGCATATCAATAACAGCATTCTCAGCATTATCTCGCTCTTCTTTCGCGGCATCGGCGCGCAGCAGTTCGAGTTGCTTAAGATAATTTTGTGTCACGTCAGCTGTAATGTATTCACCGCTAAATACAGACGTATCAAAGGCCATGATTTCACGATTACCCTTTTGTACCGATTCAACTAGGTCCTCAAGATCCTGATAAATCACACCATCAGCACCAATGACTTCAGCAATCTGTTCGGCATTACGATCATGCGCGATCAATTCAGTCACTGCTGGCATATCAATGCCATAGACATTCGGGTGTCTTACAGGTGGTGATGCGGAGGCAAAGTAGACTTTTTTTGCGCCCGCTTCACGCGCCATCTGGATAATTTGTTTTGATGTCGTGCCACGCACAATCGAATCATCCACAAGTAAAACATTTTTTCCGCGAAACTCCAGGTCAATAGCATTGAGTTTTTGGCGCACAGATTTCTTACGCTCTTTCTGACCGGGCATAATGAAGGTTCGACCGATGTAGCGGTTCTTGATAAAACCTTCGCGATAGACGACACCAAGTTCATAAGATAACTGTAATGCCGAGGTACGACTGGTATCAGGAATTGGGATAACCACATCGATATCATGATTCTGCCAGTCACGTTTGATTTTTCTGGCGAGCAGCTCTCCCATTCGCAGGCGTGATTTATAGACGGAAATACCATCGATAATAGAGTCAGGGCGCGCAAAATAAACATGCTCAAAAATACACGGCGTATGAATGGGGTTAGTGGCACATTGCTGACGATGTAGTGTGCCTTGCATGTCTATATAGATAGCCTCACCAGGCTCGACATCACGCTGAAATTTAAAGTCTGCACCATCGATAGCGACGCTTTCCGAGGCGACCATGTACTCCACGCCTTCGTCTGTTTCACGACAACCAAATACCAGTGGCCGAATGCCATTTGGATCACGAAATGCTACCAGGCCGTAATCATTAATGATTGCGACAACCGCATACGCACCTCTACAGCGCTTATGCACCGCGGCAACGGCTGAAAAAATATCATTTTCATCAATGGTAATTTTATCAAGCTGCTGTAATTCATGGGCAAAGATATTCAGCAGCACTTCAGAATCTGACTCAGTGTTCAAATGACGACGATCATCGCGATAGATATCGCGCTTGAGTTCATCGGAATTAGTGAGATTACCGTTGTGCGCCAGGGCAATACCATAGGGAGAGTTAACGTAGAAAGGCTGGGCTTCAGCAGTCGATGAGCACCCCGCTGTAGGGTAACGTACGTGACCAATACCCATATTCCCTTTGAGGCGCAGCATATGGCGGGTATGAAACACATCACGCACCAGGCCATTACTCTTGCGCAGATAAAACTTACCCGCGTGACTGGTCACAATCCCGGCCGCGTCCTGACCGCGGTGCTGTAAAACCGCCAGACCGTCATATAACAGCTGATTTGCCGGACTATGGCCGAAAAGCCCTACAATGCCACACATCTGTCTACCCTCAATAAATGCATCAAAACTTAAAATTGCCCGCAATATCTGGCGGTAGAAATCCCTTTATCCACAAAGCCATTTCCTGAAAATGTACAATAAATATAGATTCTTTCCACCATGGATCGGCGGGAATTGGCGTCAGGCCGGCCAATAATACCAAAATAGCCACGATAATGATGCCACGCCCAATGCCAAAAATGATGCCGAGCATACGATCGGTACCGGTCAGGCCGGTTTTCTGTACTAGTTTTACCGCCAGATTATTGATTAGAGCCGCGATTAATAAGGTAAACACAAACAAAATAGCAAAAGCCGCTATTGTCCTCACTGAAGGTGCTGAGATATATGACTCAAGATACTCGGCAAGTTGTGGCGCATAAGTGAGTGCGACCCAGAAAGACAGGATCCAGGCAACCAGAGACAGTGCCTCTCTGACAAAACCCCGTAACACACTGATCAAAGCCGAGATCGCAATGATCGCAAGAATGGCATAATCAACCCAGATCATGAGCAAAACATTGTGATGTCGTGGGAAACAATCAGCTACCCCTGTGCTAGAAAGCGCTAAATTTTATCAGAGCAAGCAGGTCAAGGTAAGGCATCAGGGGTATTTAACAACAATGCCTTTCATTTTCACGCTGGACTCAATTTTTGCTGCCAGGTCCTTCGCTAATTGCTCGCTCAACTCAGGCCCTACGCGTACTTTAAAGCTGGTTATGTTGTCTGCCTGCACAGGGTCCACAAATGCGGGAAAGCCTTTAGTGCGTAATTTTGTTTCCAGTTTAGACGCATTAGCTTTATCAGAAAAACTGCCAAGTTGAACGACCCAGGCGGTGACAGCTGAACGTACCGACTTGTCTACGTCGGCGAGTGGCAATGACGTTGGAATCTCGGTCTCCTCAGCCACCTCTTGCGCAGCGGTGTCAGAGGCATCCGCTGACTTGTCACTTTCCTCAGCCTCTACCTCAACCGGTATTTCGGTCGGCGCAACCGGGACGATGCGTGATTTGAACTGATTATCGGGCCGTTCAGGAATATTACTGGTCAACATTAGATCCTCAGTCGGATCGGTACCATCAAGTAACATTGGAATGAAAATAACGGCAAGAGACACGAGCACGGTAGCACCGACCAGTCGTTGCTTTAACGCTGCATCAATCACTTTGCGTAACCTGAATAGAATGACATATCACTATTATATGCATGGTTGCATGATTTGCGCTACGGTAAGAAATGAGCCAAAAACCACCACCTCATCCTGAGATTCGACATTTGATGCTATTGCTGCCAGAAGTGCGTCCGCATCAGGGAAAATATTGATGCTGGCATGACTATCCTGCGTCTGTATTGCCGCTACCAGACGTTCCACTTTTGCTGCACGGGGTTGCTGTAAATCAAATATCCACCATGTGTCGACGCATAGCAACATTGGTTTTAGAGCAGTTTCGATGTCTTTATCATCCAACATTGAGCATATCGCATGACGTCGACCAAGATGCTTTTCATCTGAAAGCGTCTGTGCCAGCGCCTCTATGGCCTGTGGGTTATGCGCCACATCAAAACGCCAGTTTGGCATTTCCGCAAGTTGTTGCCCACGGCCTACTATCGAAATATTGCCAAGCCCGGCAATCACATCAACATCGGTGACCGCAATATCGGGTAATTGATGAATCACTTCGATAACCGCCGCCGCATTTTGATACTGATGTTCTCCCGGTAGATCCAATATCGGTAAGGCATCAACCGTGCCGAGCTCGACATGCGTCCAGTACCATTGCTGTTCATCGATACTATAGAGGAAGTCTCGCCCGGCAAGTGACACGTTTGCGCCAATCTCATCAGCATAGTCGATAACACTATGTGGCATAGCCGGGTCTGCGATCACCGCGGGTCGATCCGAACGCAGGATACCTGCTTTTTCCCGACCAATTTCATCACGCGTATCCCCAAGCCATGACTGATGATCAAGATCAACCGTGGTAATCAGCGCCACATCACTATCGATGATATTCACGGCATCCAGTCGACCACCCAGACCGACTTCCAGCACCATCACATCGACATTGGCATTCGCAAAACACTGCAATGCTGCAAGCGTGGTGTATTCAAAATAGGTTAACGAGACATCATTGCGTACTGCCTCCACATTCGCCAATGCGGCAGTGATCGTGCTATCAGAGGCTTCGACGCCGTTGATACGAATGCGCTCATTGAAACGCAACAGGTGTGGCGAGGTATAGACACCCACATTCAGTTCGGCCTGCAAGAAGATTGCCTCCAGCATCGCTGCACAACTTCCTTTGCCATTGGTGCCGGCAATCGTGATTACACGTGTATTGTTAAATTCAGGATTGAGGACATCAAAGACCTGCTGAACACGCTGCAGGCCAAGGTCGATCTCAAGCGGATGCAGTTGCTCAAGCCATGCGAGCCACTCTGCCAGTGGTGTATCGGCATTGAAAGACATAATTGTTAGCGTTTAGGGGGTATCTAAACTTCAGGCGCTCGCAGGTAGTGAGGGCGCGGGCTGGTTGATAAGCATGGTCACCAGGTTGGCAATACGATCACGCATATCACGGCGATCGACAATCATATCAATAGCGCCATGCTCGAGTAGAAATTCACTACGCTGAAAACCCTCGGGTAAGGTTTCACGTACTGTCTGCTCGATGACACGTGGGCCAGCAAAGCCAATAAGCGCACCAGGCTCAGCGATGTTCACATCACCCAGCATAGCCAGACTTGCCGAGACACCGCCCATGGTGGGGTCGGTCAGTACAGAAACGAAAGGAATGCCCTCTTTACTCAACTGCGCCAGTGCTGAACTGGTCTTGGCCATTTGCATTAACGAAAACAGCGCTTCCTGCATGCGTGCACCACCACTGGCAGAAAAACATACCAGAGGTATCTGAGCCTCGCGTGCGTAATTCGCTGCACGCACAAAGCGTTCACCCACAACAGAGCCCATTGAACCACCCATAAAACGAAACTCAAAGGCAACGGCAACCAGTGGCACACCTTTCACCTGGCCAGTCATGGCGACTAGCGCATCTTTTTCATCGGTATTTTTCTGCGCCTGTGAGATGCGATCCTTGTATTTTTTGCTATCACGAAATTTCAGCACGTCAACTGGCTCTAGTGTTTCACCAATCTCGGCGCGGGGTTCTTCATCAAGGAAGGCTTCGAGTCGACGCCGAGCGCCAATTCGCATATGGTGATCGCATTTGGGACAGACATCGATATTGCGTTCGAGATCAGAACGATACAATACCGCATCGCAGGCATTACATTTTGTCCATAATCCTTCTGGCACCGTCTTTTTTGCGCCTCCCCTGCTGCGTACCTTTGAGGGTAATAATTTTTCGAACCAGCTCATTGTCGTGTCTACCTGTTAAATTATCAAGCCGTACTAGACGGCATTTCTACGTTGTGTCGCATCATCCATGCCGTGGCGTATCTCTATTAAAAGTTTAGCTATTTCTGGGGCAATTTTCTCGGGGGTTTCGGCAAAAGCTTCCATTTGATTGACAATTGCGCTGCCAATCACCACCGCATCGGCGACAACGCCCACTAATGCAGCTGTCGCGGCGTTTTTGATACCAAACCCAACACCGACTGGCAACGAGGTATGCTTGCGAATTTGTGATAGTTTAATGGCTACCTGCGCAACATTCAGTGACGAGGCGCCAGTAACGCCTTTTAATGAAACATAGTAGACAAATCCACTCGCACTCTGGCAAACCTTGTCCATACGCTCTTCGGTCGTTGTCGGCGCGAGCAAGTAGATGGGATCAATGGCATGACGTTTCAGATGCTCGGTCATCTCATCGGATTCTTCCGGTGGAAGATCGACGACCAACGAACCATCGACTCCTGCTGAAGCTGCCTGACTGGCAAATTCACCATAGCCCATAACTTCAATCGGATTCAGATAACCCATTAGCACAACCGGTGTGGAGATGTCTTTTTCACGAAATGTGCTGACCATGTGTAACACATCGGTGAGACTGACATTATGTTTCAGTGCACGCTCACTAGAGCGCTGGATAACTGGGCCATCTGCCATTGGATCTGAAAATGGCACACCCAGTTCGATAATATTTGCACCTGCCTCAACCATGGCATGCATCAGTGGCACCGTGGTTTCGGGTGTTGGATCGCCTGCAGTAACAAATGGAATTAATGCAGTAAGTTTTTCTGAGCGAAGTTTAGTAAACGTTTTTTCTAATCGGCTCATAGTTCAATACCATCATGCTTGGCAACGGTATGCATATCTTTGTCACCACGTCCGGAAAGATTTACCACGATAGTTTGATCTTCATTCATACTGACGGCGAGCTGTGCCGCATAGGCTAGTGCATGACTTGTTTCCAGTGCAGGAATAATACCTTCGATACGCGTCAGATCATGGAATGCCTGCAAAGCCTCTTTGTCAGTTACCGAGACATACTTTGCACGACCACTGTCTTTTAGCCATGCGTGTTCGGGCCCGACACCAGGATAATCGAGTCCGGCAGAAATTGAATGTGTCTCAATAATCTGACCATCCTTGTCTTCCATTAAATAGGTACGATTGCCATGTAACACACCCGGCTTGCCTGCACACAGTGGCGCAGCATGATTGCCTGTATCAATGCCATCACCTGCAGCCTCAACACCAAACATATCCACCGAAGTGTCTTCAATAAAAGGATAGAACAAACCAATGGCATTCGAACCGCCCCCCACACAGGCAACCAGTGCATCGGGAAGTCGTCCGGTCATTTCCTGAACTTGCTGGCGTGCCTCGCGACCAATAATCGCCTGAAAGTCACGCACCATGGCGGGGTACGGATGGGGTCCGGCAACGGTACCAATGATATAAAACGTGTTATCAATATTCGTGACCCAGTCACGCATGGCTTCATTGAGTGCATCTTTTAGCGTTGCAGAGCCAGAAGTCACTGGCACCACCTCGGCACCCAGGAGCTTCATGCGATAGACATTACTCGCCTGGCGCTCGATGTCTTCAGCACCCATGTAGACGACACATTCCATACCCATGCGTGCCGCCACCGTGGCCGATGCAACACCATGTTGTCCTGCTCCTGTTTCCGCAATCACGCGCGGCTTACCCATGCGCTTCGCCAACAGTGCCTGACCAATCGTATTATTAATCTTGTGTGCACCGGTGTGATTGAGGTCTTCACGTTTCAGATAAATCTGTGCACCACCAATCTGTTCACTCCAGCGCTTGGCGTGATAAAGCGGCGAAGGTCGACCAACGTAATAGCGCAGGTCATCATCAAACTCGGCGAGAAAATCTTTATCGACAATATATTTTTCATAGGCCAGACGCAGCTCTTCTATCGGCTCCATCAGGGTTTCAGCTACATACTTACCGCCGTAGGGACCAAAATGTCCCTTTTCATCAGGCAGTGATGTAAGTTCTTTATAATCTTCGGCAGTTGAAAGTGTCACGCGTTTAAAACCTCATTCTTGCTTAGCCGCACGTACGAAGGCGGCCATTGTGTCAGCATCTTTAATACCCTTGCTGGATTCTACCCCACTGCTGACATCAACAGCATACGGGGAGACCTGCGCAGTGGCCTGTTGGACATTATCAGGATTAAGCCCACCAGCGAGGATTATAGGGAGTTTCAGGTCTGGCGGCACCCGCTTCCAGTCAAAAGTTTCGCCTGTTCCACCAGCGTTGTCATCACGATAAGTGTCCAGCAATAGACCACTGGCCGAGCCATATCGTTCCGCCATCTCGTACAGGTCAATGTCAGGCCGCATGGCGATAGCCTTAATGTAAGGTCGCTTAAAAAGAGCACAATCTTGCTCCGTCTCATCACCATGAAACTGTAACAACTGAAGTGGCACTCTATCTATAACATCATGAATAATATTAGTATTTTCATTCACAAACAGGCCGACTGTGGTAACAAAGGGGGGTAAGGCGAGACAGATTTCGCATGCCTGCTCAATACCCACGGCACGGGGACTCGGCGCATAGAAAACCAGACCCAGCGCATCTGCCCCCGCTTCAACGGCAGCGAGCGCATCCTCGACAGAAGTGATTCCACAAATTTTGACTCTCACCGACATGATTCATGAATAACTAAGTTATTGATGGACAGGCGATTCTACATTAGTTCAGAAACCGTGTCGCGACATCGTAAAAAAGCCTTATCAATCGACAAGACTGGCCAGGCAAAGTGATCTAAATAAAAACCCTTAAATATATGTCTGATTTTTGTAGGAATTTGCTTACAATTCTTTCAGCCAATCACGACTAGGCAATAGTCAGCCAGAAAGTCAGAATAGCTCCAGTCCTAAGAGGGGTGCATGTTCAGAAACGTCCAGGGACGGATTCTGAATTCCACATAGAGGTCAGTGCAATGCAAACACATGGAATAAAAACTAACCCGCTGTTATTTTCACCTATATGGCGCATTATCGCATGCATAGTGACCATACAGATGGTTTCAGCACTTTTTGTGATGAACTTGCAGATATCTGGCAGCACACTGCTAGATGCCTTTTACGGTGCCGCCCTGTCGACGCCAACCGGTTTTATCTTCGGGCTGATCTGGCAAGCGATATACAGCAAAAATAGTATTCGCGAAAATCTGATTCCTATCAACCTGGTGTTATTCCTCAGTTTGGCAATATCAGCGGGCGCCACATTTCTACCGATAAGTCTTTAAATCCCCTCATCGCCAAGGCGATATAATAAAACATCTAAAATTCTGACTATTTTTTAGTAAGTTATGTCTATAATTAGATGTAACTTACTAATAATTACGGCACTGCATTAGCCATGGATTCAGAGAAAACCAAGCTCCTCGCACAGATTAAAAACTTCGCTGAAATATCGAGTGTCATTAACTCCTCTCTGGAGATAAATGACATTATTTCGCGGTCGATGAATGCTGCCCAGTCATTAGTAGGCGCTAGCGCGAGTGGCGTGTTATTCATCGATGAAAAAACCGGACAACTCTACTTCAATGTTGCCACTGGTGATGCCGGCGATTCCATCAAGAAAATTCGGCTCGCCAAAGGTCAGGGTATCGCTGGCTGGGTGGCAGAAAACAATAAGCCGCTGATCGTCAATAATGTCCAGGAAGACCCACGATTTTTTAAAAATGCTGATGAACAAAGCGGTTTCGAGACACGCAATATGCTTTGTGTGCCGATTAATGTGGGTGAGAAACAACTCGGTGTACTGGAAATCATTAACAAGCTTGACGATGATTTCAATAGTTATGACCTGAATATGATGACCTCACTGGCGCATCAAATCGCCGTCGCCGTTGAGAATGCACGTCTTTATGATGAATTGCGCAGTACCTTCTTTTCCACAATGTATGCGCTGGCGATCACTATGGATAAACGTGATCCATTCACTGCATGTCACCTGGAAAATGTTTCACGGCATAGCCTGCTAATAGGCAAAAAACTGGGGCTGAATGCACGAGAAATGGTTTCACTGAAAATAGCGGCCTTAATGCATGACATCGGTATGATCGGTGTTCGTGACGACTTGCTCGCCAAACGCGAAAAGCTCAGTGTGCATGAGCATAAAGAAGTCATGCAGCATGCAATACATGGTGCGGAAATCATCAGTCAGGTAAAACAATTAAACAGTCTCGTTCCAGTTGTCAGGCATCATCATGAGCGCTACGATGGCAAAGGATTTCCAGATCGTCTCGCAGGAGATAAAATACCTCTGCATGCGAGAATTATTGCGATAGCAGACAGCTTCGACGCAATGACAAGTAATCGCCCCTATCGCAAGGCACTGAGTTATGACTGGGCAATTGAAGAGATACGCCGCCATGCCGGAACCCAGTTTGATCCTGAGCTGGTCGATATTTATATTAATATTTTAACCGATGAACGATAACGGCATCATAATTGACCATCGCCAGCTTGAAGCAATCACATTACATAATCTGATTGAAGAAATCGTAACTCGTGATGGCACAGACTACGGCCATGAAGAAATTAGCGTCGCAGAAAAAATCGCGCGTGTATTGACTCAACTTGAAGATGGTAGCTGCGCAATTACTTTTGATGAAGCCAGCGAAACCTGTGGCCTCATCGACATACAGACGGGCTTATGAGAACGGCACTACTTCTAATAATCAGTCACCTCTCCCTGTTACTCATGACAACGACTGCATTCGCACAAGAACTACGCATACTTGCCCTGGGTGACTCGTATACCATCGGTGAATCCGTTCAGGAACAGGACCGCTGGCCATTGCAGCTTGCTAATATGCTTAATAATCAGGGTATTAATACAGCAAAACCGGAAATAATTGCGCGCACTGGCTGGACTAGCATGAATCTTCTACAGGCAATAAATAATCACGCATCTCTGAAACAATTTGATATAGTGACAGTGCTTATAGGCGTTAATGACCAGTTTCAAGGTATTGCACTTGAGAACTACGCAACAGGATTTACGGCAGTGCTAGAAAAAGCAATTCAACTGACAGGTAACAACCCGGCAAACGTGCTGGTGCTGTCTATCCCTGATTACAGCGTCACCCCTTTTGCCAAGCGCTTCAACCCAGCACTGATATCCAGACAACTTGACGATTTCAACCTGCGCAACAAGACCATCAGTAAGCAACACCGCGTACAGTATGTCGATATTACAGATATCTCCAGAAATGCAAACACACGATCAGAGTTACTCGCGTTTGATGGTTTACACCCATCGGCCACGATGTATCAGGCTTGGGCGAACAAGGCCCTGAAGACTGTCAGACAGATGATCGATAATAGATAGCCGCTATGCAGTTATTTATCGGCAACCTAACTAAACATGATACTGCAGCGGGCTTGCTGTCATGTTTCAGACCACTACGTCATGATATCCAGATTCAGGTCGTCAAACTCTCGAACAAGTACACCACTATGTATCATGGTCTGGTCACGATGAAATCGGACAAACAGGCCACAAAAGCAATCAAATCACTTAACAACGTAGTGTTTCATGATCGTCACCTCACGGTAAAAGAATATGTTCATCGTGCGAGCAACAATGATCGGCGTGAAATTAACTGGCGTGACAAACAATGGTCACACTACAATCGACGCACTCAGGAACGGCGTAATCGTTGGAGCATTAGTGTTGTTGATGAGTTTGATACGAGCCATATCAAGCTATCGCTGGCAACGCGTATGCGATCGATGAAAATGCATCTTGAACGACTGCCAGGTAAAGCCAGAAAGCGCCTACATAACCTGATGAGTGCGCGGCGCTAGATAACAGCTAATCTCGTCGCAAGTCATCACTCAAGGCGATGGGGTTAGGATATTTCCTGACAATGACGAATGTCGAAATGATAAATGTAATCAGTGTCGTCAACTGAATGAGGTAAGACGCCTGTTGACCTATCACCCCAAGCTCAAGTGCCATCACGGCAATTAACAACGAAAACTCACTGACCTGCCCCATGCGTACACCAACTTCAGAAGAGACCTTAGGCGTTTCATCTGCCTTTCTTAACAACAGCGAAAAGATGACGGGTTTTAACAGCAACATCGTTACTGCGAGTAATATCGCTGGAATAATCACATCAACCAGTGTCACTAGATCGAAACTCGCACCGAGTGAAAAGAAAAAGATGACCAGAAAGAAATCACGCAGTGGCTTGAGGCTTTCCGCGATATACAGAGATATACGATGACTTGCTAAGGTAATACCCGCAATAAAGGCACCAATTTCGGCAGTCAGTCCCATAAACTCAGCGAGCTCTGCCATTCCCAGGCACCAACCCAGTGCCAACAGAAAAATGTATTCCTGTATCTTGTCAAACTTGGACATAAGTTTATTCAGAATAAATTTTTCGAGTAAATAAGCGATAAGCGCAAGCGCGGGCAACGACACCAGTAGCAGTAAAACGTTGAGCGCAGATGTATCACCGCCTGCACTTTGTGATTTAAGATACAGCAATACAAAAATAGCGATAATGTCCTGCAGCAAGAGCACACTGATAATGATTTCACCGGTGTGCTGATGATGTAACACGGTTGTGGGAAGTAACTTAAGACCGATAATGGTACTGGAGAACATCATGGCGGCTCCCACCATAATCGATTCAAAATGACTAAACCCAAGCATTATACAAAGCAGGTAGGTCACGCCAGCAAAGATTAATGACGACACACCCGCAACCCAAATGGTTTCATTAACCAAATGCCAGAGTTTCTGTGGCGCCAGGTGCATTCCGAGCAGGAACAATAGAAAGAGAATGCCGATTTCAGATATTTGCTTAACTAGCTCAGGGTCACCGACAAGCGAGAAACCCGATGGCCCAAACAAAATGCCTATCGCGATATAGGCGACAATCAGCGCCTGCCGTGCATACAGCGCAATACTGGCCACAATGGCCGAGCCGGTAAAAATAAGAAATAAGGTGAAAACGATATCCATAATTGATTATATATACTTTTAGTTTTGTTATTACGTATACTATAGGAATTAACGGTTTAACTCGCCATGTTTGAACGCTCAATAATCCATATTCTGCTACATATTCTCGTGCCGGCACTTGTCGCAAGACAATTTTATCGCACTAAATGGCTAACAGCCTTTGCCATCATGATGAGCACCATGCTAATTGATCTTGACCACCTGTTTGCCAATCCAATATACGATCCGAATCGCTGCAGTATCGGCTTCCATGCCTTGCATACGGACATTGCTATTATCGTGTACGTGGCCATGTTCTTCATACCGAAACTAAGACTGTTGTCTATTGGCCTGCTGATTCATATATTGCTCGATGGTATAGACTGTTTATGGATGCGCTATCTATAGTTCAGGTCCGCATATTAATACCACGATGCAGAAGCCATAGTGCCGCCAGAAACAATACCACGACAAACATCACTATCATGGCCATCGCCACACCAATGTTGATATCGTGCACACCCACCATGGCATAACGAAGCGCGTTAACCATATACAGAATTGGATTAAACAGCGATACACTTTGCCAAAACTCAGGCAGCATATTAATGCTGTAAAATACACCGCCGAGATAAGTTAGCGGTGTGAGAACGAACGTTGGCACAATGGAAATATCGTCAAACGTACGTGCAAAAATGGCATTAATCAGACCACCCAGTGAAAACAACACGGCCGTCAGCACAATAACCAGTACAGTCATAAAGGGATGCTGAATATTCAGATCAGTAAAGAATAACGAGACACCCGTCACGACCAGACCTACGATCAGGCCACGCAGCACACCACCGCCGACAAAGCCAAGCACAATCAGATAAACCGGCATCGGCGAAACAAGCATCTCTTCGATATGCCGCTGGAATTTTGCACTAAAGAAAGAAGACACCACATTTGAATAGGCATTATTGATAACCGCCATAAGGATTATACCGGGAACAATATAATCCATATAACTGAGGCCATCGATATCACCAATCTGAGAACCAATGAGCTTGCCAAAGATTATGAAATACAATGCCATCGTAATACCAGCTGGTAAGACTGTTTGTACCCAAATGCGAATGAAGCGCAAGTATTCCTTTGTCAGAATGGTACGAAAAGCCGTAAGCTGTTCTCCAGGCGTCATTGCTTATTCCCTTCCACCATACTGACAAACAACTCCTCTAGCCGGTTTGCCTTATTACGCAGACTAAGAATACTGATATTCTGCTGACTCAATTCACGAAACACATCGTTGATGGTCTGCTCTCTTGTTATTTCTATTTCCAGCGTCGTCTCGTCGATATAACGCGTGGTAAAATTGGATAGGGAAATGGATTTCGGTAATGATTCACGGCTATTCAGAATAAACGTTTCGTTTTGCAGCTTATCAAGCAGCTGCCGCATGTCGGTATCCTCAATCAAGCGGCCACGATCAATAATGGCGATACGCCGACACAAGGACTCGGCCTCTTCAAGGTAATGCGTGGTAAGAATGATTGTTGTGCCCTGCGCATTAATTTTTCGCAGGAAGTCCCACATTGAACGTCGAATCTCAATATCTACGCCAGCCGTGGGCTCATCCAGAATCAGAAGTCTGGGCTCATGCACCAGCGCCCTGGCAATCATTAAACGGCGTTTCATGCCACCAGACAGGGCACGTGCCATTTCACGACGTTTCTCCCACAGCCCTAATTGCTTCAGGTATTTTTCAGCACGCTGCTTGGCAATATGTCGTGGAATCCCGTAATAGCCTGCCTGATTGAGGAGTATTTCCTCAACTAGCTCGAACTGATTGAAATTAAACTCCTGTGGAACCAGACCAATAAATTCTTTGGCCTGCTCCAGATCGGTATCAAGATTGCAGCCGAATACGGCCACATGACCCGAGGTTTTTTTCAACAAGTTACTGACAATACCGATTGTTGTGGATTTACCTGCCCCATTAGGACCCAGTAAGGCAAAAAACTCACCCGGAGCAACCTCCAGATCAATACCATCCAGGGCAGTCACCCCATTCGGGTAAGTCTTGTGCAGCGCGGTAATTTTTAGTGCTGAGTTCAACCAGTTTACTCCTAAAGCGGACCCTGATTATTATACTCAAGTAACATGTTCACCACCATGCGCGTGTCAGGACAGACTAGTTAACATAGCGTATAATTCTTTACTGATTCGATCACTGGATGAATGACTCATGAAGCTTTTACATCGTATACGTACCATATTTGTTATGCTTGGTACCGCCCTGCTTGCCGCATGTAGTGCCGTTTCCCCCGAAGACTATCGTGATGAATCTCCCCGTTTTGTACTTGAGGAATTTCTCAATGGCAAACTTTCTGGCTGGGGTATCTATCAGGAAACGGGGGGTAGGGTTGTTAAACGCTTTCGCATTGATATGGAAGCAAGCTGGACAGGCAATAAATGCAAATTTGTCGAAAATTTTAGCTTTGATGATGGCAGTAAACAGGTACGCACATGGGAAATCACACGCATCGACGAACATCACTACGAAGCAGTAGCGAATGATTCAGTGGGCCCTGGAAAAGGTGAGGCCTATGGAAACACCCTGCACTGGGACTACACCATCAAAACAAAGACTGACAGTGGCACATACGACCTGAACTACGATTACTGGATGTATATGATCGATAAAAACACCCTGATCAACCGTGCAACACTCAGCAAGTTTGGTGTGCCGTTGGGTGATATCGCCGTAACATTCCATAAAAAATAAGCACATGATGCAAAAACTACTACTCATCATTAGTGTGCTGATGATAACCGTGATCAGCATCACTGCCTGTGCACCACTCGATGTACTGAATGCCACCGTTTCAGATAATGGCTATCAAAGTAAAACGGATATTGCCTATGGTTCTCACCCACGGCAAAAACTCGATGTTCATATTCCACAAGACAAACAAACCGGTGATGTGGTTATTTTTTTCTATGGCGGCCGTTGGTCGTCTGGTGAAAAACAAGATTACCGTTTTATTGCCGAAGCCTTTACATCACATGGCATCATCACTGTCATACCAAACTATCAACTCTACCCCAGGATTCGCTTTCCTGTTTTTATTGAAGATGGTGCGCAGGCATATCAGTGGGTTATTAAAAATATTGAGAAGTTTAAAGGTAATAAACGCCGCGTATTTCTAGCAGGACATTCTGCTGGTGGTTATATCGCAGCCATGCTCGCGCTAGATGAAAATTATATTCAAAATACCAACACACGCCAGCTACCTTGCGGCACCATTGGCTATGCCGGCCCGTATGACTTTTTACCATTTGATGCTGACGACCTGATTCAGATATTTACGACACCATTGCATCCCACGCGCACACAGCCCATCACGTTTGTGGATGGTTCAGAAAACCCTTTGCTTTTGTTAATGGGAAATGATGACGTAACGGTGAAAGAACGTAATGCGCCTAACCTGCATCGGCGCATTCAAAGTAGAAAAGGAAAATCTACGCTTATTCGTTATGATGGTATCGACCACATCGATATGTTACTGGCACTCTCGAGTACCTTTCGTGGCAAAGCACCTATACTGGACGACAGCATTAAATTTATTCGCAAAACAACATGTGTCGCTGTGAATAAATAATAATATCAAACACCATATAGTGTATGAATTTCAGGTCGGGGGAACTGATATTTATCCGGGTATGACACTGCAGTCAAATAAAGCCCATGCGGGGGTGCCGTAACACCGCCAAGGGTACGATCACGATAATCGAGAACCGTTTTACTCCACGTCACCGGTTGCTCACCAGCACCAATAGCCATTAAGACGCCTGCAATATTTCTCACCATATGATGTAGAAAGCCATTAGCCTCGATATCAATACTAATCAGATCGCCATGGCGGGTTATTTCTAGAGTTCGTATATCTCGTACAGGTGATTTCGCCTGGCAGGCCAGTGCTCTATAAGATGAGAAATCATGCTCCCCTATGAGATGAGTTGCCGCTTTGCGCATTAGCATTTCGTCCAAAGGACGATAATCCCATGATACATTGTTTGCGTTGATGGCAGGGCGTACTTTACGGTTCAAAATAATGTAGCGATAGCGTCTGGTTAACGCGCTAAAACGGGCATGAAACTCATCATCGACGACTCTAGCCCAGCGTACAGCAACGTCTTTCGGCAGATTTGCATTGCTGCCCAGAACCCATGCGCGTTCTTCACGCACTGCTTGCGTGTCAAAGTGAATTACCTGCCCCAGACCGTGAACACCCGTATCTGTGCGACCCGCACAATAACTATGCACAGCTTCATCCGCAACCTTTGAAACGGCAGTTTCGACAACAGCCTGAACAGACGGCGAATGCGGCTGTATCTGCCAGCCATTGTAGTTATGGCCTGAATATTCCACAGCCATTGCAATGCGTTGTAATTTAGACATACACCAGTAAAGTTGTCAGCAGCAGGCTAAACAGCAAAATAGTTAACCACTGGAATATCCCCGGTACTGAAAGCGTTTGTAGTGTAATCACACTTGCCTCAGTTTTCTCAGCTTTAAGCAGTACATTGATAAAAACATCCGCCATTCCTGTTAACCATGCAGATAACGTTTTGTTATCCTGTTTTCTTATACTCGTTTCTTTTAAGTCTTCTGATAATGATTCGAATACCTGCAAAACCAGTGTCAATCTAACTGCAAGTTTCAGGTCAAACCGCCCGAATACAGAAAGCGGACGCAACCACCATAGTAATGCATTAACAATATCATCACGCAAAGTCGATTGTAAAAATAGCGAGACAGCCCACGCCATTACTGAGAGCGCCACAATGCGCAGCAACCCTTCGTATAGACCACTAACTTGAGGAGCAAAACTTACCTGCTCAAGGCTACCTGGTGTACCTAGCCAGCCATAAATGATAAGGATTGAAATATAGAAAAAACGCAGGCGCCATATCGTTCTTAGCACCAGCTGAAATGACACATTCGCCAGGCTAAACTGAGCAACAAGCAGACAAATACCGATACCACATAACACAACAGGCTTTGCGGTTGCCGCAAAGCCTGTTATCAAAACTACTGCTAATAATCTTATCGCAGGGTGCATTAGCACATCGTACTGCGACTCACATCTGAGCGTCAATCATTTCAACTGACCCATTAACGACTGGGCTTCATCACGCTGAGACTGATTACCCTCGGTCATGACCTCTTCAAGGATACTCATGGCACCGTCAGGATCACCCATGTCGATATAGGCCTTGGCAAGATCGAGCTTGGTAGCAACCTCATCCATGCTCAGCGCATCATCTTCTGCGCCTTCCTGCGTTTCTTCTTCAGCAGGCGCTGCTTCAGTTGCAGTGTCAGCATCAAAATCGAGTGACATATCATCTATGCTAGTTTCGGGTACATCAATCGTTGTTTCTACATCCGTATCTGTACTTAAAGCATCCAGTTCACTTTCCAGTTCTGCCAGGTCAGCATCGAGCTTGTCATCATCAGAAGACAGGTCAAGATTGACTTCATCGAAACCAAAGTTATCATCTGACTTGTCTGTATCAAGGCTTAGATCACCCAGTTCTGTTTCAAGTTCTGGTGTGTCGTCAATTTCAGCCAGAGAATCATCTGCTACAGGTATCTCTTCTTCTACTACCTCACCACCGAACAGTGGGCTATCAGGACACAGAACCTTGCCCATCTCTTCCACTTTTTCCCATACCGCAGTGTTGGTACCACCCAGCTCATCATGCAATGCCTGTGCTGATCGGAGGAAACTGTCGCTGTTCTTGGCCGTGAAATAGACTTCCATTAACTTCACTTTCAATTCAACGCGCTCAGGCTGGTTACTAATCGCCTCGAGCAATAGCTCTTCAGCCTGGTCGAACTTGTTATAAGCGAGATACACATCTGCTTCTGAAAGTGCATCAACTTCATCAACCTGAGTATCGAGTGATGAATCCATCGAACTTGGTGCAAAATCACTCAGCAAAGAAGTTTCTTCACTGGCAGCCTTGGTTGTATCCAGGCCACTACGCTCAGTAAGAATGCTCTCAGGGAACTGAATATTGCGCATGCGTCGACGCCAGATCTGCCAGAACAGAAAACCGATGAATGCCAACACCAGTAACAGGCCCGCAATCATGACAGGATCATCTAGCAAACCAGACGTATCATCACTACTCACTGGCGGTGCTGGTGGCGCCTTCTTCGGTGCGGCTTTAATCTTGCTCAGATCAGCCTTTGGAAAATCTTTCTTGGCATACTGATTGATGCCTGCAACCTGCTCTGGTTGTGGTGTCGGTGTTGCTGCAGGTGTTTCTTCTACTGGCGCAGGAGGAGTAACCGGTGTTTCAGGTACTGGCGGCACACTGGCCTCTGGAACAGCAGGTGCTGGTTCAGGTGTTGCACCCTGCAAAGTTGCCAACTTACCCTGCATCTCGGCAAGTGAATCATCTTTTAGCGTCAACAGGCGTTTCATATTTTCGACCTGACGCTGCAGAGAATCTATCTGGCCCTGTAAATCTGATTTGGCACTTTCACTGGCAGCTAGTGCTTCTTTGGCGAGGGTAAGATCCTTTTCAGCCTGCTCAAGAACCGCCTTGCCATCTCCACCTAGTCCACCATCGATAGAGCCCTTGGCCTTCGGAGAAACCAGTTTCACCTCAGCCGTTTCAATGGCTGGAGCCTTAGAACTCGCTGCGGTAGATTTACTACTCGCGACTTTTGGACTGCCTTTCGAAGGTTTGGTCGGTGTACCACCTGTTTTCCAGTCCTGGTACTGGTTCTTAACTACTTGTAGAGCCTGTTTGCGAGAGACCGCAAGTGCAACCTCATTATCCGGAATAGTGAGTACCGCACCAGACTTCAAGTTATTGATATTATTATCATTAAAAGCCCCAGGGTTAGCTCTTTGCAAAGCCACCATCATCTGCTCATTCGAAGTAGAAGGTGCTTTTATCTTAGAAGCGATTGTCCACAGGGTGTCGTTGCGCTGTACTTTATAACTATCGCCAGAAATTGATGGTGCAGGAGCAACCACCTCATCTAGCTGAGCTACATCTTCAGCCTCGATACTAATATCAATGCGCGGAAACAGTTCTTCTTGCTGTTTTGGCTTAACGGGTACCGGTTTAGATGGCGCGGGCTCTTGCACGACTGCCACGGCAGGCGCTGAAGGCGCAGCGGCCACAGGGGCATCCACTTTCGCTACTGCTGGTCTGGCAAATACCGGTGGATCCAGTAATAAAGTGTATTCGCGTAAAACCCTGCCATCAGGCCAGTTAACTTCAACAAGGAAATTCAGGAATGGCTCACGAATTGGTTTGCGGCTGTTGAGTTGAATTGAGGTACTGCCATCACTGCTACCGAGCACCTTAAACTTCACATCATTAAGAACTGGGTTCTTATCGATGCCGGCATTAGTGAAATCCTTCAGCGAGCCCATGCGAACAATAATGCTATCGAACTCATCGGGACGTACTGAAAACAGCTGTATTTTTGCGTTAAGTGGCTGATTTAACCCGGAATTTAGTTTTATATCCCCGATGCCCATCGAGCCAGCTGTGGCTGACATTAGCAGCATGAAGATCGCTAGTAGGGTTTTAGTTATGCGCAACGTCCTCACTCCATTTTTTTGTTTTGCCTGTCACTGACTGACATGGCATATACCCGCTATCACGGGCATATGCCGTATATTCGGATTTGCTTATAGTTTCTCGAATAACCTTTATGATTATTATCTAACTATACATTATAGATAGTTTTTTACCAATATCTCGGCTATTTGGACACTGTTTAGTGCCGCACCCTTGCGTACGTTGTCGGCAACTACCCACATATTCAAGCCGCGAGGGTGAGAAATATCTTCCCGAATACGTCCTACATATACCGGATCATTGCCCGCCCCTTCTGTGACGGCGGTCGGATATCCACCATCTTCTCGGGTATCCATTATCTCGATACCATCTGCGTTCGAGAGTAGCTTGGTAGCATCTTCGGCAGAAATTTTATCTTTTGTTTCAATATGTACCGCTTCTGAGTGCCCATAGAAAACCGGCACACGTACCGTAGTTGGGTTGACCATGATGCTGTCATCCTCAAAGATTTTGTTGGTTTCCCAAACCATTTTCATCTCTTCCTTGGTGTAACCATTCTCTTTAAAGACATCAATGTGCGGCAGGCAGTTGAAGGCGATCTGTTTCGGATAAACCTCGGCTTTGATTTCCTGCGCATTCAGCAATGCAGCCGTCTGGCTTGCCAATTCTTCAATCGCTTCCTTACCGGTGCCAGACACAGCCTGGTAAGTGCAAACATTAATGCGTTCAATGCCAACGGCATCATGAATCGGTTTAAGCGCAACCAGCATCTGAATCGTTGAGCAGTTGGGGTTCGCGATAATGCCACGGTCGGTATATTTTGCGATCGCGTGTGGATTCACTTCTGGCACGACCAGCGGAATATCATCGTCGTAACGGAAATGTGCCGTGTTATCGACCACCACACAACCTGCTGCCGCAGCCTTTGGCGCGTATTCAGCAGAGACAGAACCACCTGCAGAGAACAGACCAATCTGTACTTTGGAGAAATCAAATGTCGCTAAATCTTCAACGGTTAAATAACTTCCATTGAATTCGACTTTACCACCGGCACTACGACTACTTGCCAACGGGTAGACCTTACCCACAGGAAATTTACGTTGTTCCAGGATCGATAGCATGGTTTCACCCACTGCACCGGTTGCACCGACTACTGCCACATCAACTGTCTTGCTCATGTCTCGTTACCTTCTTGTATAAATTTTGAAAAATATAATTCTTAACTGCGTAGTGCAGCGACCACGGCATCACCCATGTCGCTGGTACTAATGACCTGCATACCGTCCGAGGCAATATCCTGGGTGCGTTTACCTGCATCAAGCACATTACCAACTGCGGTTTCAATGCGCTGCGCATGTTCCGCTTCGCCAAAGCTGTACCGCAACATCATTGCCACCGATAAAATCGTTGCTAATGGGTTCGCAATATTCTTACCAGCAATATCCGGCGCCGAACCATGAATCGGTTCATACATGCCTTTGCTATTGGCGTCGAGTGACGCTGAAGGCAGCATGCCGATTGAACCGGTTAACATCGCGGCACAGTCGGACAGAATGTCGCCAAACATATTACCGGTGACCATGACATCAAACTGTTTCGGCGCACGCACCAGTTGCATCGCGGCGTTATCGACATACATGTGTGACAACTCGACATCGGGATACTCTTTACCAAGATTCGTCATCACTTCACGCCACAGTTCTGTCACTTCCAGCACATTGGCCTTATCAACTGAACACACGCGCTTGTCACGCTTAAGTGCAATCTCAAACGCAACGCGACCGATACGTTCAATCTCACTCTCAGAGTAAACATAGGTGTTAAAACCCTGTCGCTCACCGTTATCAAGTTCGCGCACACCACGCGGCTGACCAAAATAAATACCACCCGTTAATTCACGCACGATCATCAGATCAAGTCCTGACACCACATCAGGCTGCAAGGTCGATGCACTCGCCAGTTGTGGATATAAAATGGCCGGACGCAGATTACCAAACAGTTCCAGCTCACTGCGTAGACCCAGCAGACCTTTTTCAGGACGTACTGAGATGTCGAGTGATTCCCATTTATAACCGCCGACCGCACCAAGTAGCACAGCATCGGCATCTTTTGCCAGCTTTAATGTCGCTTCAGGTAATGGTGAACCGCTATCATCATAGGCCGAACCACCAACAAGACCCTGTTCCATTTCCACGCTCAGGCCATAATCAGCTGTCAAACACTCAATGACCTTGACGGCCTCGGCGGTAATTTCTATACCAATGCCATCACCCGGCAGCACTGCAATTTTCTTAGTCATGTTTGTTACCTGTTAACTTCAGTTTGTTGTAAACAGCCATGGCGCTGTGGCACGGCGTTTTTCTTCATAAGCGCGAATCGTATCCACATGCTGCAGTGTCAGGCCGATATCGTCCAACCCGTTTAACAGACAGTGTTTACGAAAGGCATCGACGTCAAATGTAATCGTCTTACCACTCGGCGTAATAATCGTCTGCGCATCAAGATCAATCGCAAGCTGATAGCCTTCGTTGGCAAAGACTTCCTGAAACAATGCATCAACCACATCAGCCTCTAGCGCGATAGGCAGAATGCCATTCTTGAAACAGTTATTAAAAAAGATGTCGGCAAAACTCGGCGCAATAATCGCGCGAAAGCCATAATCTTCCAATGCCCACGGCGCATGCTCACGTGATGAGCCACAGCCAAAGTTTTCACGCGCCAGCAACACCTGCGCACCCTGATAGCGCGGATGGTTCAACACAAAATCATTGTTTACATCACGCTGGCTGTTATCCATATCAGGTTCACCAATATCATTGTAACGCCATTCATCAAACAGGTTTACACCAAAACCAGAACGCTTGATTGATTTCAAAAACTGTTTTGGAATGATCGCGTCGGTATCGACATTGGCACGATCGAGTGGACAGACAAGCCCATCTAACTTAGTAAATTTTTCCATGTTACTTTCCTCTATACCAGTGATGTGACATCAACGAAGTGTCCTGTCACGGCAGCCGCTGCCGCCATCGATGGACTCACCAGATGCGTACGACCACCGCGTCCCTGACGGCCTTCAAAGTTTCGATTTGAGGTAGATGCACAACGCTCACCTTCTTCAAGGCGATCGGCATTCATCGCCAGGCACATCGAGCAACCTGGCTCGCGCCATTCAAAACCAGCCTCAACAAAGATTTTATCAAGCCCTTCCTGTTCGGCCTGTTGTTTCACTAAACCAGAACCCGGCACGACCAGCGCCAGTATGATGTTGTCGGCCACCTTGCGTCCTTTCGCTACTTCAGCTGCGGCACGCAGATCTTCAATGCGTGAGTTGGTGCATGAGCCAATGAACACTTTATCAACCTGCACATCACTAATGGGCACGCCGGCATCCAGCCCCATGTAATCCAGCGCACGCTGCATGCCTTCTGATTTCACTGCGTCGCTTTCATCGGCCGGGTTCGGTATTGATGCATTCACAGCAATCACCATCTCCGGTGAGGTACCCCATGTCACCTGCGGCTTGATTGATGACGCATCAATGTTCACTACACGATCAAACTCGGCATCATCATCACTGTGCAAATCATTCCACATGGCAACTGCCTTATCCCAGTCAACAGCCTGTGGTGCATACGGACGCCCTTTCACATAATCAATGGTCTTGTCATCGACAGCAACAATGCCAGCACGTGCACCGGCTTCAATCGTCATGTTGCACACGGTCATGCGTCCTTCAACGGATAATGCCTTGATGGCATCACCACCAAACTCAATCGCATAACCGGTACCACCAGCGGTACCAATCTCACCAATAATGGCGAGCACGATATCTTTCGCGGTAACACCAAATGGTAACTCGCCATCGACACTGACGAGCATATTTTTCGATTTCTTCTGTAACAGGCATTGTGTCGCCAGCACATGCTCAACCTCACTAGTACCGATACCAAACGACAACGCGCCAAAAGCACCATGTGTCGAGGTATGCGAATCACCACACACCACGGTCATACCCGGCAAGGTGGCACCCTGCTCAGGGCCAATGACATGCACGATGCCCTGACGGATATCGTTCATACCAAATTCTGTAATACCAAATTCTTCGCAGTTGGCATCCAGGGTTTCGACCTGGGTACGGGAAACCGGGTCGGCAATGCCCTCGTTACGTGATGTTGTCGGCACATTGTGATCAGGCGTGGCAACCACCGAGCCCGTACGCCATAGCGTGCGGCCGGCCAGACGCAGACCCTCAAAGGCCTGTGGTGACGTGACCTCGTGGACGAGATGTCTATCTATATAAAGGAGTGCGGTGCCATCGTCATCAATACGGACGACATGCTGATCCCACAACTTGTCATAAAGCGTTTTACCTGCCATCTCACTGTTCCTGTTGACGTTTTCTTAAATGATGGCGCAAGTGTAGGCGACCTTATCGAATAAAACAAATTCATATTTTTCATATTTTAAATAACATATAGGAATATATGTATAGTCGAGGTTTTATCTCTATCCTACTGTTTATATTATATTTTTAGCAAATACTTAATGTGCTGTATTAAATTTTCATATGATAAAAATTCAACACGTGGCAGACAAGCAACGGTAACCGCCAGTATTTGATAACATATGAATTTTAGTGCCAGGAACTGTCGTTAATGAAACACAAGCTGAATCCAGAATTAAAAACCCTGCTCGAATTCTTTCAGCAGCAGCGCCAACATCTACCCGATTCACACACCCATGAAAAAGGACTTCTCGATAACATTGAGTTTTTCAGTATCAGGAAGCTGCAGCAACACCTGAACAACCCTCTACTAGCGCCAGCATGGGTACACCTGGTTTCTAATGGCCAGTCTGTCCCGCTGGAGAAATCCTGCTTTTTTAAGACCGTGCAGCACAACCAGCTTGGCTTCATGAACAAGGAAGTATTGAATCAGGAAATACAGAATGGTGCCGCAGTCGTACTTGAAGGGGTCGATATCCTTGAGCCTGAGATCAATGAATTTGTCAGTAAGGTTGAAGAGACCCTGCCCTGCTCGCTGTCGAATTGCGTTGCGTTCTTTTCCCAGCGTAACAAGGAGGCCTATAGCGCGCATTGTGATTCCGACGATGTACTGGTCATACAGCTGGCAGGAGAAAAACAATGGCAAATTTTTCAGCCCCAGCAGCGTCGCTATGCTGAAACCACTGATCTGACGCCTAACCAACTTGGCCCAGTGGTCACTGAAATTACAATGCAAGCAGGAGATGCGATGTATCTGCGTGCTGGCGTACCACACAAGGTCAAAACTAACGGCAGTCACAGCCTGCATCTGGCATTCGATCTGATCGATAGCACACCGAGTGTGGAGCAAATCACGCATGAAGCGAACAAGCTGTATGACTATGCTTGTGAAGATCCCTTTGCAGCGCCCACGGATGTCATGCAGCGGTATATCGGCATACTGGAATCGAATGATTTTCAGGAGTCATTAAAAACGGCCACGCATAGCGTAAAAGAAGATGCGAAAAGCTTCCGCCACTGCATTGGCCGTAGCGCCTGTGTTAATGCGCTAACCAAATACCTATAAACGCCATGACGCTAGTTCATATTTTGTCTGATTCACATTACAATCAGGAATACATAAGTTGCTGGCTACCTCATGGAACTCACGGAATTACAGGCATTCATCCACGTCGCTGATTCGGGCTCTTTTTCACATGCAGCCGAACAGCTGTTCATCACCCAGCCTGCAGTAAGCAAACGCATTGCTGCCCTTGAGAGCGAACTGGCAACCCGGTTGTTTGATCGCATCGGCAGACAGGTATCACTCACCGAAGCCGGTCGTGCGCTGCTGCCACGCGCAAGAAAAATACTTCTCGAAGTCGAAGACAGCCGCCGCGCACTGAGTACCCTGACCGATCATATCGGCGGACGACTCAGTCTGGGCACCAGCCATCATATTGGCCTGCATCGCCTGCCGCCTGTATTGCGCGAATACAATCGTAGCTACCCCGAGGTTGAGCTCGATATTCACTTCATGGATTCAGAACAGGCCTGTGAAGCCATCGAACATGGTGAGCTCGAACTCGGCGTAGTGACCCTGCCACCAAACCCGGCAGAGAACTTAACTACACAACGCATCTGGGATGACCCTCTAAGTGTCGTTGTCGCCAGTGATCATGAACTATGTCAGCAAAGCAGTATCAGCATTCAGACACTCGCCGACTACCCCGCCATATTACCTGCACATGGAACCTATACACGCGCGATTCTGGAACGTGCCATTAAACCGTTTGGCAAACCACTTAACGTTGGCATGTCGACTAATTATCTTGAGACAATCAAAATGATGGTGTCGATTGGCCTTGGCTGGAGTGTATTACCTAACACGCTTATTGATAAAGACCTGGCACCTTTAAGTGTGCAGGATTTAAATATTGCTCGTGAACTCGGCCTGGTGTATCACCGTGACAGAACATTATCGAACGCAGCATCAGCATTGATTAAATTACTAATGGTTAAATAGTAGTATCGTCAGAATGATATAATGATAAGACTTGATTAAATTTACATTAGGTAATGTAATAAGTATCTGTTTTTTCTTACTACTAATCAACTTTACGCTAAACAACTACATAACACCCCTCCACAAAACATGAACTAAGGAACATAAGGAAATGATTCAAAAAATTAAAAACCCTCCAAGCGATCTAATTCCGGTGTGTTGTATAGTCATTATGTCGTACAAATATAGTTAGATGCATTCAAGAACAATAATGAAAAAGATAACCAAGCCATTATTTTTCATCATAGTTTATTTAGTGTCATGGCAATTCAGTTATTTATTTATAAATCAAAACATGAATATTATGTTGTCAGCAGAATATTTTTACCTTGCATGGTCATTTCAAGGCTTAGAAAGAGTGTATTATATTTGGATACTAAGCCTTATCATATTCTTCCCGGCAGCAATTACGTATTGGGTAATACGCAAAAGGAAAGTGTGATATTGATGGCAATGCATCTAACTAATCGTTCAAGTACGTGGACTACAAACCGCTACGCGGTTGTAGCCACTTAACTCAACCGTTAGATTACTTATGAATGCATTAGGGATAATATTATTTACAGCCGTTTTTGCCTTAATTGGCTGGGTGTATTATTTTTTCACAACCGTAGCAATCGCTATTTGGTTCCCAAGTAAGGCTAAACAAAAATGGTTGGCAGTTTCTGAGACGCCTGGTGTTCAGATTTCGTTTTTCTTATTTAAGTGGGTAGCCCCAATATGGGTAATATTAACAACAGTTGTTTTCGTGGTGTCATTAATACACTATGCAATATTTAACACTTTACCGTGATTTTTAATCTAACAAATCAATCAAGCGCGACGGTCATACAGTCCGTGTGTTTCCTGTTACAGTTTAGTGCCGCCGCTTATTTCAAACGTTATGAGTAAGGAAAATATTATGAAGGAACATGAAAAGAAATCTATTCCTATAAGATTATTGAATACTGTTAGTGCATTCGCGTTAATAGGCGCTGCTGTTTATATTTTCATAGTGGGCTTCAGTCTAATTCCATCACTAATCTTACTGGCAGCTATTGGTGGTCTTTCTGGGCCAGTTTTAGTAGGTGGTAGTGAAGGCATCCTGGAATGTCTTACTGGCATTTTAGAATCCTTTGTTGAAGGTGTTGCAGGGGTTTTTAGCACCATCGGTGATTTTTTCGGTTCTATTTTTGGCTAGTAAATGAATTCTACTCATAACAATACGCCCAAATTATGCTCGTTTCACTCCCAGGGCTTAGTCGTTATGCACCTTAGAGAAATACTAATTAAAAATGGATAAAAATATAGTCGGTAATCGATATGTGTTGGCAGTCAACGATTTAGAAGCGGCTGTTGAATATTATGAAAGCAAACTTGGATTAAGAACAGTAAGCCAGTATCCGGGATGGGCATTTTTGGCACGAGAATCATTTTTTGTAATGCTAGGTGAATGCCAGGATGAGAGGTCAGCTCGAGAAATTGGTAATCACTCTTATTTTGCTTACGTAGATGTAATCGATGCTAATTCTCTATACGAAGAATATAAATCGAAAAATGTAGAATTTATAAAAACTGTTACCGATGAATTATGGGGCATGCGAGAGTTTGGAGTAAAAACGTTGGATGGACATCGAATAATGTTTGGCGAGAGTCTGGAAAAATGACCCGTGCGTATAACAACTCGTTCATATACGTAGACGCTAAACCGCCCTGCAGTTTTAGCGCCGCTTAACTCAAACATCCATATACAACCATGAATGACTAAACAGTCTCCTCAGTCACTTAAAGATGCAACACTATGAATAAAGCCTGCCCTGTAGTTTTAAGACACAACAATAATCAACTTGAACTGCTTGCGTTCAAACATCCCAATGGTGGAAGTCAACTAGTAAAAGGTAATATAAAAAAAGGGGAACATCTTGAGCGCGCCTGCCTTCGGGAACTGGAAGAAGAATCAGGGATTCAGGCACAAGTTGTGAGGCAACTAGGTATCTGGGAATCTAATTTTAAAAACCAGATCTGGGGATTTTGCCTGATGCACTACGAAGGTATACAACCTGATACCTGGGATTATGAGACAGCCGATGATGGCGGCCATGTATTCAGCTTTTTCTGGCAGCCGTTAAATGTCCCATTAAACAACAACTGGAATGAGGTTTACACAAACGCATTTCACTATATCAAGAATGCTTTAGGTAAGTAAACCAAGCATAATAAGAGGTCAGCATCCTTTTATAGTAAACATCGCCGCCATAACAAAGTAACGGAGATACCGATATGAAAAACATTGTTTTACTCTCGGATGGTACGGGCAACAGCGCAGCGAAAAAGAACAAAACAAATGTCTGGCGTTTGTATCAGGCGCTGGATCTCCACGATAAATACCAGATAGCCATGTATGAAGATGGTGTCGGCTCGCAGGAGAACACTGTTCTCAAGGTCCTCGGTGGCGTTTTTGGCTATGGTCTAAGACGCAATGTTATCGAGATGTATAAATACCTCTGTCGCAATTACCGTGATGCCGCCACAAATCAGAACTATGCCTATGCCACCAGAGAAGACGATAATGACAGTAGAGAAACACTTGATGTCACCGCCGAAACAATTATTTCATCAAACGAGACTGTTGACGTTATTACTGAGTCTGTTGAAGTCACCTTTCCAGGTGATAGCGGTGAAGCAAAGACTCCACTACCTGAAGAAGATGACCGAATCTATATGTTTGGTTTCAGTCGCGGCGCTTTTACTGTGCGTGTGCTGGCCTCTCTGGTCGCTGATGTTGGCCTGTGTACACAATATAAAGATGAACAGGAACTGGATGCGTGGGCGCATGAAAATTACCGTTATCATTGCCTGAACGACCGCGATGATCGCAACAAACAAGGCAAAGGCAAGATACGCGGCTTACTGAGCCTGCTGTGGACCAAACTGTTCAGCAAAACACCGGTTAAACACTCTGACCAACAACCTGATATTCATTTCGTTGGCGTCTGGGACACGGTGGATGCCTATGGGTTCCCGATTGATGAAATCGCTACCCTCTGGGATAGACTGATCTACCCTATTCGTTTTCCTGATCAGGAACTTTCTCCAAAGGTACTGCGAGCCTGCCATGCCATCTCGGTAGATGATGAACGACAGACCTTTCACCCTGTTTTGTGGAACGAAGCTAATGAGAAGACTGATCGCATAGAGCAGGTCTGGTTCCCCGGTGTGCATACTGATGTGGGTGGTGGTTATCCACGTAAAAGCCTCTCACTGGTGACGCTGGACTGGATGATGAGTCGGGTCGAGGCGGAGGTAACTGATCAAGGCCTGGTGTTCGTCAAGTCTCTGCGCGATCTGTATACCAGCCAGTCTGACTGGAACGGGCCGCAGCATGATTCACGCGCTGGTTTGGCGCTGTATTACCGCTATAAGCCACGCAATATTGACGATCTGTGCAATGATCCGCATGCAGGTGTAACAATTTCAACGCCAAAACTGCATCGCAGCGTGCTGGAACGCATCAAAGGCCGAAGTTTACCGTATGCGCCTACCGGGATACCCGCACACTATGAGGTTGTCGCAACCGGTGATGAAGAGCATGATTATGAATCGGCCGATCAGGCGAGCAAACGCGCTGAGTCATTGAACCATGCACGGGACATTATCTTCTGGCGTCGGCGACTTTATATTGCGCTGTTGTTTACAACGCTCGCACTGATTGCATCGCGCTTTTTCCTCGAATGGGATAAAGGCGGCATCTGTATAGGTACAGCCTGCGCGATTGACCCACTACTACAAGTGATTATCAATACCTTGCCCGATTTTGTCGTGGCCTGGCCTGATGCGCTGAGGCAGAACCCTAACTGGCTTTGGGGCTTTGCGATTCTCTTTGCTGTGTTGTTCCTGCTGCGACGCTATGCATCCTATGCAACACGCGCAGCAGCCACATGTGCCTGGTCTAACCTGCTACATGGCAGTTTACCTCCTGCCTGGAAGCCGACATTTACCAGCAGGTTAAGAGGACTGGCTAAAACGCCATTCAAGACTTCCACCGTCTGGTTGGGTGCCATTGCGGTGTTTGCGCTGATTTTGTATCTGTTAGTTGCTGTAGCAAATGGCATCGTGTTTCATCTACGTTATACGTTTGGCACCCTGTGTGATGGCTCTGGCTCAACACAAACCGTTTCTTCACCAGTGACGGTTAATATGGATGTTATGAATGCCTGTTCCGCAACGGGCATCAAGCTTGAAAAAGGGGTGACCTATCGATTCGTCGTGCCTGACGTTACCTTGCATGATGGTGATAAATTCGAAGCTAACCCGGATGGTATTACGCCGACGAAACTCTTTGGCTTTGTGCCTTTCCGTCGCCATCTTGGTGAACCCTGGTTCAAACTGCATGGTAAAATAGATGATGCGGGGTTTGAAACCTTTCCTCTGGGCGCTGGGTCGTTTACTTACACGGCACGTTCGGATGGCGAACTGTATCTTTATGTCAATGACGCCGTATTTGGTTTGCTACCTGCCTGGGACTTGCCCTATCGATGGGAAAGAGGCAGAAATACAGGGACGCTAGCGGTAACGATTAGTAAAGAGTAATCGCTTAGGGTTATATGCACTGGGCACTGTTACCTTTTAGTTCCCTTTTTACCCTGCCCCCTTCAACTGCCGCTAAGCGGCCAATGTTTGCCGCTAGTTTCATCTGGCGGCCTCATCAACCTGACCGCCTTCCACAAAATCAACAACTAAGCCGCGCTCGTTTGGCTGGAATGCTTATTGCTAGGTTATTACTGGTATTTAACAGTCTATCACCAGGTGGTTCTATGAAGCGCATTATGGGTAATTTAAAGCACTCTACAATTCTTGGTCTTTGCGGGGGCCTGTTTCTGGTGCTTGGCATGATGTTATTGGCACCGGAGCATATTGGCGCATTTTTCAATATTCCGGGACTGATTGTCGTTATTGGAGGCACGCTAACTGCCACATTGGTTAGTCGACCCGTACGTGAGGTCAAACGTGCATTACATCAGATACCCACACTGCTAAAGGACCATCGTCCAAGTGCAGAGGCAGAGGTGCGTCAGTTACTGAACTTTGTGCATTACTACCGCGGCATTTCATTACGCAAGGCGGAACTCTATTTGCAAACGATTCAGCACCCGGTATTACGTACTGGCATGCGTCATATCATTGATGGTGGTAACCGTGATGAACTCATCAAGCAAATGCGTTACCGTCTACAGACACAGAAACAGCGCGCGGATGCCGATGTGAATATTCTACGCACCATGGCGGTGTATGCACCGGCCTTTGGTATGCTCGGCACATTGTTTGGGCTGATTCACATGCTACAGGGTCTGGGTGCAAGCGATATTGCACACATCGGGACATCGATGGCGTTTGCAATGATTACCACACTGTATGGCATTGTTGCCGCAAACCTGTTCCTGAAACCACTGGCGATGAAACTCGAACAACGCCAGCAACAGGAACTCACTCTCAATCACATGTTGAGTGAAGGTCTGCTACTGGTGCAAGAACGTCGTCACCCGCAATATATACTCGATGCGCTCGAGGTATTTGGTGTGCAACAACAGACCTTACCGATGAGGAGTAATGTCACTCCGTTGCCACGCGCGGCCTGAGGCAATACTGCATGTCTGTGCCGGCTAGTCAGGCCTCGTTTGTTGATAGTACCCTGTTCCCTGCAAAGGTCATTGGCCTGCAGGCTACGTTTGGCGACGATGATGAAACCGAAAACAACAGCAGTGATTACCAGGAAGGCTGGTACATCAGTTACGTTGATATATTAACCTTGCTGTTAACGCTGTTCGTCATTCTTTTGTCAATGTCGCAGACCAGCGCCGTGGTACCCAACCTGCCCGCACCTTCGACTGTTGAAACATTAGAGACACAACCTGTACCGCAACCCGCAGTGGCAGAAATCGCTCCTGCACGTGAAAGCGAAGCAGCTAAAAACGCGATTGCGCAGGCCGCGATTGTATTCACAGAGTTACAGGTTGATACAGCAAGCATACTACTAGAGCCATCGGCACCCTTCGCTGAACTAGTGCTACCCGCTACTCTGCCTGAACCACCCAGACATGAAGAGAAAGTCGATAGTCGTGACGGGTCTTACGGTATACCCGAAACCAACGTGACAGAAAATAATATGGATGGAACTGCCATTGATACAATATTGATCTTTCCTGTGAACTCGGCGTCAATGACCGAAATCACGGCAGCATTGGACAATGACATTATCAGCAGCTCACACAATGAAACCAACGATATGGCTGAACAACAGGTCGCAGCTGAACCCGAGCCAAATGCCAATACCCCGTGGCTACAACAAATTCGTGATTCCATGCTTGGGCAGAATATCGAGATTATGGCATCGAAGGATCATGTCGATCTGATCATGAGTGACCAGGTGCTGTTCCGCCCCGGCCGTGCTGATATTAAAACAGCCGGTGGTGAATTGCTCAGCCAGCTCGCGACAATGATCAGACATACCGATTTGTCATTATCAATCGAAGGTCACACCGATAATATGCCGATCAGCAGCACACAGTTCCCGTCAAACTGGGAGCTATCAACCGCACGTGCGACGACCGTGACACGCCTACTTATCGAGAACAATATCGCCGCCGAACGCATTCGCGCGATTGGCTATGCCGATACGCGGCCACGGGCCGCGAATGATTCTATCGAAGGTCGTGCGCGCAATCGACGCGTATCGATTGTGTTACATATCCCCGAGCAGCCTGCTCCGGTTTTGTCAAACACACTAACTAGATAAGCAACTCTTTATCATTAGGCTGCATCTGAGTAATCCCGCTCAGATATAATTCGTTGTGCTAGATAAGCTGTCAAATATCGTGCTGCAGTGAAAGAACACCAGGCCAGTATACGAATGAAGTTCTCCTGACTACCCGCTATTTTGATAACGTCTTCAACCAGCTTTTCATCACATTGATAAGATGCCTTCGCTAATAACAACGCAAAGCTTGCCAGGGTACGCTCATTATCCCGTAGCCCATTAATCTCTTCATCAACCCAGTTACGACTTAATGGCATACGTTCGTTTTGCCATTGCGATAAATTCCGCGCAACCAGATCGCGAACTGCATCTGGAATGACGGCGTGTGATTGCTGCTCGACTGTTGAAGCCCAGCGTGCAAGTGCCTCAGCAATGTACTGATTCGACTCTGCCCAGGTGAAATCCTCGCTTAACTTAGCATGTGGCAACAGTGAAAATGAACGTCCCGATGGCAAGGCATCATCATGTGTTACCCTTAGTTCGCCCGCGAATATTTTTAGTGCTGCAGCCTTAATACTTTGCATACCAAAAGGAGCTGTAACAGGTGAGCCATCCATAACAATGTGACTAAAACGATTAATATCACTCATTGCCATGATGACACCCAGCACTTCTGGCATATCTGCAATTTCAAATGGCATCGTGTCTGGAAATGATTCACCAGGTGTAGCAACCTTACGTAACCAAAGCAGTCTGTCTCGCAATATTTCGTCTTCAATTTCCTGCTCCTTTTGATTGAATATTTGCGAAGCCGCCTGAGGCTCATCACCTGCATTAACCAGGCTGATTAGCATATCGCCACAATACGGACAATCATTGATTGAAGACAGCGTCGCTGTCATGGCTTCCTTAGTCGTTCTGGAGAGCCTACCTGATACAAGTATTGTTTCACGCCCTGCTGTCCAGATTGCAGCCAGTAGTTCTGGCACTCTGGAACGACTTGTCAATGAGCCATTAATAAAGAAATCATCAGCTATCTGCTGATAAGCTTCGCCAAGCATGCCTGTTGCCTTGTGTCGTGGCACAGCTGTGACATAACGCATCGTTTTTACTGATAATTTATCAAATAACCAGAACCTGAACTGTTGTGGTAGTAAAGCCATAATGTATCTCCTGAATCTGTGTGAAAAGTATTACTGATTCTGGACTACTGAGCCCGACTATCTAGTACATATTTTGTACTAGTCATTTCATAATGGCCGCGCTAATATTCATGGCATGAATGGTTATGGACAATTTTGCCCGATTGCCAAGGCATCTGAAGTACTCAGCGAGCGTTGGACAATACTGGTGATCCGGGAATTAATCGCTGGCAGTGAAAGCTTTAATGAAATGCGTAGAGGTCTACCTCTGATGTCTCCATCATTGCTCTCATCGCGACTCAAGTCACTTGAACGCGCAGGTGTTGTCATGCGTGTAAAGGACAAACACAATGTTAGTTATCATCTCACCGAAGCCGGGGTTGAATTAAAACCCATCATTTTACAACTCGGTGTCTGGGGGCATCGCTGGGTGCGTAGCACAATGAGTAAGGATGATCTTGATCCATCCCTACTCATGTGGGATATACACCGCTCAATAAATATTGAACATTTTTCACAGCGTCGCACAGTATTACTCTTCGAGTTTTCAGATTACACATCAAAACTACGACGCTGGTGGCTGGTTGTCTCCGATAATGATGTGGATGTTTGTGTTAAAGACCCAGGCTATGATGTGGATCTGCATATCATCACAGACGTTAAGACCTTAACGCAGATCTGGATGGGTGACATAAAGCTCTCCAACGCCATAAGAAATAAACTCCTGACGAGTAGTGGTAATACACGTTTAAAACAAGCTATGCCCAAATGGTTGGGCACTAATTATTTCGCAGACGTCAAAGCCGCAAAATAACAGGGCCAGACGATTCTGGCCCTGCTTACTTATCTGCATATGTCAGTCTTCATAGCCATCCCAGAAATTATCATCCACGCTATTTTTACTAGTCACTGGTGACTGCTGCTGTTTCTGCGCGACTTGCTGAGTGGATTGCTGCTCTCTACTCAGGTTTTCGAGGGCCGCTATCGTACCCCCAGTTGCGGCAATAACAGAAAACAATGCGCTGTATATAACAAAACCTTGTTGTTTTGAGTGTCTATTAACTGTATTCATCATTTTTCTCCTGTGATGTGAATATTGAATAGTCATCTATAAAGATGATGAATACAGTTTGGGAGGTTTTTAGTCTTTGCTCTAGTACAATTATTGTACTTCATTCTGAGTAAAGTATTTTTTATAAGAGTTGGGATATAGTCTACTTAACTGCTCTGACCAAACAAAGTCTGTTCGATATCAGCAATATGATTCTGAGCATCACTGATCACAGTAAAGAGTTCTTCTCTGTTCACTTTTGCCTGTTCCCAGGCTGATGCATCAATATGGGGTATTTCATATTCTTCATCGACAGCATCAAACTCAGCCATGACGGCTACCGCATTAGCGATATGTACAATCGCCACTTCCTGAGGATATTGTGTGCTCTGGTCAGGTGTATGATGAAACTCGACACATTCTTCAAACAGAGCGGGTAACTGCCATTTTCTGATTAGCTGCGCACCAACCTGCATATGATCAAAACCGAACACACGCTCTTCCGCTTCATGCATGTCCATATCATCAATAACATCTGTTAGCATCAGAATTGCCTGATGTGATTTTTCAGATTCACGATTAAACATCACGAGCTGGCCAATATCATGCAACAGCCCGGCGACAAATAGCGAGTCACTGGTACGTAGCCCAGCCTGTTTAGCCAGTTGCTGCGATAACAATCCACAGTAGAGGCTATGATGCCAGAAATCTTGAATCGAAATCAGATCATTCAGCAGCCCATCAAAGGCCTTGCTGACTGTTGATGACAGCACAAGGTTACGGATTTCAGACATGCCAAGTAGCGTTACGGCACGCGAGATAGAGTCGACTTCTTTGCTGAGGCCATATACCGAGCTATTGGCAATACGCAACATCCTGGCGCTCAAGGCAGGATCCTGGGAAATGACTTTTCCCATATCTTCCGCGGTAGAATCAGGGTTTTCAGCCACTTTGTTGACCTGTATAGCGACCTCAGGCAAAGAGATAAGCGTATCAAGCCCATCCAGTAATGCATCGATCTGACTACTATGCTCGTGCTCTGTCATCTGTCACTTAGTCCTGTTTATCCTTATTCCTTATATAGTAGTAAATTTAAGGATTATCTACTTCCTTGCCTTGTAGTAAGTCACACTATTGAGATTGATTGCATTTTCTGCAACTCAGGTTTCGCATGAAGCCTCAAGCATAACCAGTTTAAATGCATCAGCACGTTGCTCAAGATCATGCTGCATTAGCCATTCATCCTGTAAATTGTAGGCTTCGACTTCCAGTAACCCACGGCACGTTTCCTGATGACTATTTTTCCATTGCAGATAATGCACCAGTTCATGCAGCAGACGAGACTGATCTACTGCGTCATTGGGATTAAAATTAGCATGTAGATAGATCGTATGGCTTTCGTTATAGAAACCCATGAGCTGAGTGTTTTTACACTGAGACAGATCCTTTATACCAAATGACTGACACATGTGTCCCCGCTCTGAAATTACAATATTGGGTAACTCAACTTGAGTGGAATACTCGGTATGTAAATTCAGCCAGGCTATTAACGTTAACATCAAGGTATCCATTGTCTTGCACCATGACTTATTAATATTAACTACAGTATAGACGCAGATTGTAATAATTCTGTCATATTTTAGGTGTAACTGGTGGTATTCTGACTCATTAATTCGCTGCAAAAGCTTATGATTTACTTGGCCTCATGAACGCCAGGAGATAAAATACATACCACTAAGAACCGAGATATTTCTAATGCCACACATCCTCGTTGAATACCCAAGTACAGCAATGAATCGTCCTCAGGTAGCAAGTATGCTGGCAGCAATCCATCAGTCTATCACCCAGAGTGGGCTATATTCTGCCGAACAGATCCGGGCTCGTGCACATGGATTTGATCATTTCACTAATGCAGGTGGCAGTGAACCTTTCATTCATATCGTCGCCAGAATTAAATCTGGCCGCGACGAGAATGATAAAAAACAACTGGTAGAATCGATTCTTAACAGTTTTACTACTATCAATATACCGATATCAATCATCACTGCTGAAATAGTTGATATGGATAGAAACACCTATGGCAAATTCTCAGTTTAAACTCATCATCTTACTGGCCCGCTCTCAATGAATAATATTTTCAAACAATGCACAGCTGAATTTATTGGTACCTTTATCATGGTGTTTGCCGGTACTGCTGCAATCATTGTCAATGATCTGCATGGTGGCGTCATCTCCCATGTGGGTATCGCGATGGTTTTTGGACTGGTCGTCTCTTCTGTTATTTATACCTTTGGTGATATATCAGGCGCACATATCAATCCTGCGGTAACACTCGCATTCTGGCTGGCAAAGCGCTTTCCCGGCTCACAGGTGCTACCGTATATTTTAAGTCAACTCGGCGGTGCGCTAACAGCAAGCCTGGTACTGGTCGTGCTGTTTATTGATCATGATACCTATGGCGCGACGCTCCCATCAGGCAGCGTTAGTCAGTCATTCATGATGGAGCTATTGCTGACCTTTATCCTGATGCTTACCATTATTAATGTCGCCACAGGCGCGAAGGAAAAAGGCATTATCGCTGGCATTGCTATTGGCAGTGTCGTGGCGCTTGAGGCGCTTTTTGCTGGACCTGTATCTGGAGCATCAATGAACCCCGCTCGCTCGTTTGGCCCAGCACTAGTAAGTGGTAATCTTGGTGATCTTTGGCTGTATATCGTAGCGCCTATTCTTGGTGCTGCCCTCGCCATTGGTTGTTGTCGATGTACCCGTGACAGGAGTTGTTGTCAGTAATGAAAAATGTCTTATTTGTATGCGTTGAAAACTCCTGTCGAAGCCAGATAGCTGAGGCCTTCGGCAAAATGCTCGGCGCAGATATCATGAATACCTATTCCAGTGGCTCGGCACCCTCGGGGGTCGTAAACCCGAAGGCTATCGCTTCGATGAACGAGGCAGGTTATGATCTATCAGCACACGACTCTAAATCGCTCACCGACATACCTGATATTGAATATGATTACGCCATTACGATGGGCTGTGGTGATGAATGTCCTATGGTTACAGCAAAAAATCGGCTTGACTGGCAAATCCCGGATCCCAAGCATATGCAAATGAACGAATTCAATGAAATTCGCGATGCGATAAAAGACAGAGTACAGGCGCTCATCGACTCGCTCTGATACTATCAGTATGTTCATCATCCAACTGATACACACGTATCAAAGGAATAGCTATGCTCAACAAGAATGACAAAGCACCAGATTTCAGTTGTAAAGATCAGAACGATAATGAAGTCAGCTTGTCAGCACTACTCAGCGTTCAAAATGTTATCCTGTATTTCTACCCTAAAGATGACACCCCCGGTTGCACCATTGAAGCAAATGAATTCACAGCCCTGCGTGAGGCCTTTGCAAATGCGAACACCAAAGTCATTGGTGTAAGTAAAGATAACTGTAGCAGTCATACTGCATTCATCAACAAGTTTTCATTGGATGTTGACTTGCTAGCAGATGAAAGTGGCGAACTGTGTGAAAAATTTAATGTATGGCAGGAAAAAGAAAAAAATGGTGTTAAAAAGATGGGTATCGTTCGCTCTACCTTTCTCATTAAACAAGATGGCACTATTGCTCACGCTGAATATGGCGTAGTACCGGAAGGACATGCAGCAGTAATGCTGGCACTCGCTCAAGCACTGTAATCATACTGATGTCAGGTGTAATCCGTAAGTTAATGTTTGGCAGCCTTATACTGATTGTCAGCCTTTTTCTTTTACGTCTTTACCTGCTCGCACCACCACAAGATAGTACTGCCGATAATGGGGCACAAATTGAATGGGGAGATTGCTGGTTTGATATTCCGATAACTCAAATAATTCATTGCGGCAGACTAAAACCCAGTCTACAGAATGCCAATAACACGATATCGCTTCCCATCGTGGCAATTCGTAACATTAGCCTGTCACACAATAAAGATCCGGTAATATTTGTTAATGGCGGCCCTGGTTCATCCGCTTATATACGGGAAGATGAAATCCAGGGCTGGTTAGTTAATGTAGAGGAACTTGCATGGCAGCGTGATTTCATTATTCTCGAATTGCGCGGCACCGGACTCAGCGAACCCAAGCCGCAATGCCCCGAGCTCATGCGTTATTACAGTGAGTCTATTGAGAAATTTGAGACATTAAAAGATGAAGTAGAGGCTGAAGCGAAAATATTTTTAGAATGCAAACACCGCCTCGAATCCGAAGGTGTTGATCTAAGCCTGTATTCAACCCACCACAATGCCCAGGATGTCATTGATTTAGTCAATGCACTGCCTGATGATAAAGTTAATTTATATGGTGTTTCATACGGCACCCGCGCATCCCTCGAGATAATGCGGCAGCAACCTGAGAAGGTGCGTAGCGTGATACTCGATTCAGCTTACCCTTCAGACAAGCACTCACTGCCGACATGGCCATGGTTACTAAGTAACGCTATACAACTGATCGAAAATCAATGTAAGACCGCAACTACCTGTCATTCGAAATACCCTGATGTGCGCAATCAGTTGCGCGAGGCATTAAAAAGACTAAGGCAGCAACCCATAGGCATAAAAATATACGAGCCAGACACAGATAAGGAATTATCCACCGTGGTGCTGAGTGAGCACCGTTTTATAATATCGTTATTTCTGGCTAGTTATGATAAATGGCTTTATGAACATATTGTGCCTGCCATTTATGCTGCCGCAGAAGGTAAAGAAGATTATTCCCTCTATGCAATAGCTGAAAATTTTTATTATTTTAATGTCGATGACACATTTAACGATATGGTGTATGCGGCGGTGAATTGCAACGATGAAACAGGCATCTCCGAATATGAGTATCGACAATTAAGAGAGCAACACCCACTAACGTCCAGATATCATCGTTATGACTGGGAAATGGATATCTGTCGTGATTTTGATCAAGATTTCCCCTTCAAATTAGACGCACGTCCTGTGACATCAACAATACCGACATTAATTATTGCCGGAGAGCTTGACCCAGTCACCCCATGGGAATGGGCTAAGGAAGTGCATGAGCATCTACCCAATAGCCACTATCTGAAATATCAGGATAATGCCCACTCTGTTCTTGATGCTGAGTATTGTGCCGTGTATGCCAGCCGGAGTTTTCTAGGTAACCCGGCAGCGAAAACTATCGACCACTGTGGGTCTCAATAAATTAACTCGTCAATAACACCCACTGGGTAGTGCTACTCATTAATATCCATAAAACAGGCACAGGCAGCAGCACCCAAAGTAATTTACCTTTGCTCACTAGTAGCAACCCAATTGTTACTAGCACCGTGGGGTCTGGTGCAATACCTGCAAGCTCGACCCCAAATATGGGCCTACCAAACAATAACAATATAAACGGATAGGCAAACAATGCAATGTAGATAAGCACCATTCCTGTGAGGTTACGCAAACTAGAATAATTTGGCGACAGGGATGCAGGATAAAATACCGGGATCAATAGTAATGCGGACTGCAACGCAAAGGCATAATAAAAGTACACGGCACCGACATTAAGTGTCTGGTAGTACTGTTGATGAAAATACCAGCCACACACAAACCATGCTGCTGCAAGAAACAAGTAGATTGTTCGACGAATGCCTGGCTTTGCACACGTAAACATGGCAACAATAAATATACTACCGGCAATTGCCACAATATGTGCTGGCCAGAGTTCCTGATTTAGATTCTTAAATAACGCATAATATGCATCGGCAGAAAATAAAATAAAATCTTCAGGACGGTAGCTTAACCATTCCGTCATCAAAGCGCCTCTACATGATCGCTCATACGTTTACGCAACTCTGCATCAGGCATTGGTCCTCGCATTGCCTGCATATTTTCAACCAGGTGATCGACTCGTGTCGTCGCAGGAATGGCCACGGTAACCGCCGGGTGCGAGACAATATATTTCAGCAGAAACTGGGCCCAGGTTTTACACTCAATCTCTGATGCCCATTTTGGTAAAGGATAACGCGCAAGTTTTTCAATCAGGTCACCACGTTGAAATGGCCGGTTGACGATAATAGCGATTCCTCTTTCACGGGCAATTGGTAATAAACGTGCTTCCACTTCTCTATCTTCAATATTGTAAGTCAACTGAACAAAATCGAGTGCATGTTGTTGCATGATACGTTCAAGCTCCTGATGGCGCCGACCGTGTGACGTGGTAATACCGAGGTAACGTAAATTCCCTGCCTGTTTCATATTCTGCAAGGTTTGCAAATGCATGCGCCAGGCAACGAGGTTATGTACCTGCATGAGATCAAATTTTTTCACGCCCCAGTATTGTCGCGACTGCTCAATTTGCTCTGGCCCATCATCAGCATCACTGATCCAGACTTTATCTGCGGCAAAAACCTTGTCGTACTGCTTAATCTTATTCAGGCCATAACCAATGACCGGCTGAGAAGAACCATACATGGGAGACGAATCAACAAGCACCCCGCCCTGTTCGAAAAAATGCTGCATGACACTGGCGCATTTATCCATGGACTGCTTATCATGGCCGACATTGAAGGTGCGTGAGCTACCCAGACCGATAACAGGTAGTAATTCACCTGAAGATGGAACCGCTTTCTTCAGAAATACATCAGTTTTCGCAGACCCTGATAACGACCACGTTAGTGCGGCACCTCCTGCCAAAGCAATATTGCGGATAAAGCGTCTACGTGAGGTATTGTGAGTGTCTGTCATCATCTATCTCCTGCGCGAATGAATAAATTTTAGCGCACATAGAGCACGATTTACCAATACAAGGTATTAAATTATTTCGATGCTGGTGACTGAAAGCGTTTGATACGATCGGCTGTGGCTGGATGAGTTGAAAGATAATTATCAAGATCACTGGTTTTTCCTGCAGTATCATCCAGTCTATTCATAATAGTGGCAAAGTTTTCTGCAGGAATATCATTTTCACTCATATATTGCAGTGCAAAAGTATCCGCTTCATTCTCAAATTCTCGAGAAAACTTGTTATGCAGGAATAATGTCGGTAAACCCGCTGTTAGTGCCGTGGCAGAGACTGCATCACCCGTCAGCATGGCCAGCACCAGACCACCAACAGCATCCTGAATCAACAGGCGTAGAGCATGGCGATTTTTCACATGTCCTAGCTCATGCGCCAGAATTGCAGCGAGCTCATCGTCGGCTTCTGACAAGTCGACAAGCTGATCAGTCATGACAATAATGCCTGAAGGCAAGGCCAAGGCATTTGCTCCGATAGCTTTTCCATCACGCAGCTCGAGTTGATACTGATGTGATGTGTCGTTTATATTTTTCACCATTTCCTGAAAGCGCTGCTTAAGTGCCTGCTGACGCTCTGTCTTTAGTGTGGAAGGTGAAAATACGATCTTATCGAGCGTGGCCAGTGCACCCTCACCAAGATATACATCGGTTTCATATGGCAAGGCAAACGCAGCCTGTTTTGCCGCCACAGGTATGCCGATATCGATAGCTGCCCAAACGCTAGCAACCAGAATAACCAATGAGACAAAAGCAAATCGCCAGTGTTGTTCCAGCCGATGAACGAAACCATGCTCGAGCATGCCTGCGGTTTCAAGCATGTCATCCAGAAAATCGTTATCGGCAACAACCAGTTTTGCCTGATTGGGTAGTGTGATCTCCCTTGGTATGTTGGCAATGCGAGGTGAAAATTCACATTCAGCCATAGGGAAACTTACAGAAATATCCTGAGACTGAATATTGAGGAGATTATCTGCGTTAAGTGACAACATCACGCGGTACTGACGCGAAGACTGGCCATCAAAATAATCTGCGACTGTCTGCATTACAGGCCTATATCAAAATCAAACACATCAGACATGCCTTCACTGGTAGCAGCGACAGCCTGTTGCTCATTAGCAATATATTCATCAAGAGAACCGGCTACCATCACATTAATGGCCGTTAATTTATAGCGCGCCATGCGGATCTTCGCCCATGGAATTAACATACCGGCTGACAGGATGATACCAATGGTATTAGATAGATATATCCAGAATAACTTACCTGTGCGTAATTCACAGGTAAATGTATGTTCGCCTGATGAGGCATTGTTCCAGAACAGATTGGTAGATTTCGCTTCAACATAGGACCACAAAAAAAGATAAATGGGGAGAAACAAGGCGCCAATACCCATAAATACAAACTGTAGCAAGACAGGATTTTCCTGAACATCTTCGCCATTCACCATAGATTCGAGATTAAAAATGGTCATCCCCACCAGCACTGAAAATACAATCAATAGAATAAAGCCACCCAGTACCGCAAGCGCATACACGGCAAAATAATCGCCGGGTTTCGCATCAAACCCAAATTTCTGCTGGCCATAGCTACTATGAGTAGCAATGAAATTGGCTTTCTTGAAGGCAAAGTAAGGATACAGAATCATCGCGGTAAAATAAGCTAACAGAAACCAGCCAACAAACACGCCTGCCGCTTCACCATAGGTGGCAGAATAACCAAAACGGATATTACGATACGCGCTATTGCGTGCCCTGAATGCCAGGGCCTGGTTGAGAATCCACGGCAGGATGATGAAGAAAATGATAATGAAAACAAATTCCAGCCAGGGAACGAAATTTGTTGTCGCTAAGTAAATCACAAGCAGCAGAAATGCGATCAGGCGACCTCTGAGGATCTTAACCGGGTCTGCCAGGTACTGAAAACTACTGCCCGCCAGTTGTGTCGAGCCATAGAAATAACGATTGGTACGGACTTTCGCCCACGCGGAATAGATGCCCAGCGTAAGAATACTCAGGGTTAAATTGACTATCCAGATCCGAAAATACTCGGATGTCTTCCCGAAAAAATCCAGCTGGTAGGGAGTTAATGACTTATCTGTACCAGTATCCATTTCATTTCCCTGGTGTTTTTATTAAATCCATAACGAAAATACCATTATACACTCTCTTAAATACGCATCATACCTGATGCATTCACTTATGATTGATACTGTAATTAACAGGCAAATTCTGCCGATATCTACGTTAATAACCCTCTTGGATGAGGCAAGTGATCATGATGAAAAAACTACACGGATATGTACAGCCAGAAGCCATACTGGTAGCAGGCATGGTATGGCTGATCGCTGTCTCGATATTTAATCAGTCTATTTCAGTCTCAGAACTTAGCATACCCGTGCTGTTGCTACTGGCGGGCATCGCATGGCGCCTGGTACAAAGACATCAGGAAAACAAATTCCATCATAATTTACACCTGGCAATAAAAGATGGTTTAAAAGGTCAGGAATACCCGCAACTCAAAAAAGTAACTAGCATAAATAACTCAGCGGTAATCATCGAGGATGTTGAAGGTGTTATTGCTTCACTCGCTACCGTTAATAACATGATCATGGAAGTCTCATCCAATCTTGCTAATCATGCTCACGAGATATCTGGTATGGCGGTAGATGTTTCAGAAAAAATGGACGAGCAATCCAGCATGACGGATGTTACACACAAATCTGTCGAATCTATTATCAATGTGTTCAATACCGCCCTTGAGACTGCCGAAAAAACGGTCGAGGTTGCTGGTAAATCGGAATCAGAGGGCGAAAGTGGCAAACTTGTCATGACCACGGCAATGGCCAGTGTCAGCACCTTGAGCGAGATTGTCGTTAACGTTGGCAATATGGTTGAAAATTTGGGCAAGGAGAGTGAAGAAATTGGCGGTATCATCACTGTCATCAAGGGTGTTGCGGAACAAACCAACCTGCTTGCCTTGAATGCGGCAATCGAGGCGGCGCGTGCTGGTGAGCAGGGGCGTGGGTTCGCTGTTGTCGCCGATGAGGTACGTACTCTAGCTGGAAAGACACAGCAGTATGCAGGTGATATCGAAACTATCATTAGCAAGCTGGTAAAAATGATTAAAGACACTACCGGCATTATGGAGTCAGCCGTCGATACCGCAAATGAATCAGATGAAGCTATCGAAGGCGTCGTCATGTCTTATTCTGAAATCGTTGGCTTTATGCTGGAAGTCAGCATGCTAGGTAAAGAGCTGGCTGATATAACAGTGCATGAAAAAGCATCAGCTGACACAATATTCAATATGCTGAGTGAGATTAAATCGATCAGTCATGGTGCAAATGATAATGTTGCGCAGCTTCAGCAAGCGAGTCATGAGCTCAGTAGTCTTGGTCAACAACTAAACATGATGACTGATAATCAATCAGACAACACGGACGACGAAAACATCAATCTATTTTAAGTACCTTACCGGCTGTAAACTTTTTGTAAGGTTATTCTTACCTAAAATACATTTGTCATCTCCACCCCTACAACACATTTCTTTCTCATCTCATGCACGTTTTATAATGCATAATTTCACACAAAATTAACTTGCATTCCACAGCTTGAATCACGATCATACTCGCAACAATAAGACTTGCTACAAAAATAAAAGTCAGACATTTTTTAATACGGGTTTAACAGGGAGAGTATTATCATGCGTGTTCTGAGTTTATATTTATTGTCACTGGCTGCATTTCTATCTGCATACATTTTCCTCAAATTTGCGATGACTCTTTTCATCGCCAATTAAGCCTGATTAGTTTACTGGAGAATATGAGATGGAGTTCATCGGCTTCTTGTCGCGCCTGCAGTTTGGCTTAACTGCGAGTTACCACATAATTTTCCCGACACTGCTCATCGGGCTTTCTACTTTTCTGTCATTTCTCTATTGGCGCTGGTTACGCACTAACAATGAGGTCTATCATGAAAGCTATCAGTTATGGCTACGTGTACTACTGATCATCTATGTGGTTGGCGCAATTACCGGCGTGGCATTGTCGACACAAATCGATAGTGTTTTTGGAAAGTTCTACAGTACAGTCGATGATGCATTAACACCCTTTCGACATTACGAACTTATCCTTGCCGTATTGCTCGAAGGCGGCTCCATTGGTGTGATGTTTTTATGCACCAGAAACAAACGTTCTTATAAACGTTTCGCCGCCACGCTCGTATTCAACTTTGGCATATTAGTCACTGCGTTTTTTGTTATCAGCAGAAACTCATGGATGAACACACCGGCCGGCTTTGAATGGGTAGATGGGCTGGCTATAGCTACCAACACACTTGATATCGTGTTTAACCCCTCATTTCCGCTACGCTATATTCATATGATAACTGCCGGCCTGCTTGCGAGCGCATTTTTTGTTATCGGCATATCTGCCTATCAATTACTAAAAGAAAAACAGCATCATATTGCCTTGCAGAACATACGATTTGGAATCATAGCTGCTGCTGTTTTGTCTATTATGCAAATAGTCATTGGCGATCTTCATGGGTTAAATGTTTATGAACACCAACCCATGAAAGTAGCTGCACTTGAAGGACACTGGGACACTGAACAGGGAGCTGGTTTTGTTCTTTTTGGTATACCCGATGACGAACTGGAAATGAACCGTCATGAAGTCAAGATTCCCTATGCATTAAGCCTGTTACTGGAACATGATACAAAGGCCACAGTAAAAGGGTTAAAAGAAATACCACAGCAGGACAGACCCAACGTTGCCATCTCATTTTATTCCTTCCGTATCATGCTAACCATGGCGTTCTTAATGCTGTTTACCGCGCTGACTGGTTTGTGGTTACTACGCCGCGGCAACATACAAAACAGAACAGGCTTTCTGCGCTGGAGTGTATTGATGTTACCGTCTGGACTACTCGCCGTCATTACCGGCTGGACAGCTGCTGAAACAGCCAGGCAACCATGGGTGGTGTATAATATGTTGAGAACATCGCAGTCGCTAACAGCAGACTCATCCGGGCAGGTGATGTTCTCTCTCGTTGTCTTTTTAATTGGCTATACTCTTCTCACACTCGCAACAGTCTATTGCCTGCAACGCGTGATAAATCAAAATCGATTTTGCTACACCCCTTAAAAAAGACCTGTCTGCCGAAACTCTGGTATACTTTTCGACATGAAGATTGTGTACCACGCAGGCAATATAGCAGAGGCCCATATCGTTGGAGGCCTACTTGAGTCGAATGGCATTGCAGTACATATTGGCGGCCACTATTTACAGGGTGGTATTGGTGAGTTGCCGGCAATGGACACCGCTACCATACAGGTTGAAGAGCAAGACCTTGATCATGCCAGGGAACTGATTCAGGCATACGAAGCCAACACAGCTCCTGAGAAAAACGAGCGTAATAAAAATATATCTACCCCATCACCTCGCATGAGTGTATTCAATAGTTTCATGGCCGGTATCGTTATCGCTCTGGTCATCGGCTGGTTAATCATCTCGTTAACACGTGGATGAGCACTACTAACAATCATTCCAATTCCCCACCCTATTCCCCGCCACTGGATACTGGCCTGGATTTTATTCACATCAACGAACATTTCCTCATTGTAAATAAGCCGCATGGATTACTCTCCGTACCCGGCAAAGGCGAAGACAAAATGGATTGCCTCAGTCATCGCGTGCAACAGCGATTTCCTTTAGCAAACATTGTGCACCGACTCGATATGGAGACCTCCGGTATTTTTATCATGGCACTACATCGTCGCGCTCAATCCAGTCTTGGCAAACTGTTTGAACAACGTGCGATAAAAAAAGAATATATCGCCGTGGTAGCTGGTTTACTCTCTGATACGCAAGGCACTATCGACTTACCTATGCGAGGTGACTGGGAAAATCGTCCGCGACAAATGATTGATCCGAATCAGGGCAAATCTGCACTAACACATTTCGAGGTCATTCAGACAAACTCTGAAACAGGAATCAGCAGAATATTACTGCGACCACATACTGGCCGTTCGCATCAGCTTCGGCTGCACATGCAGGCAATTGGTCATCCCATTCTTGGTGACAGGCTGTATGCGCCAGAAAGTACTATCAACGCAGCCGATCGTTTACTCCTGCATGCCTCGAAAATTCACTTCTGTTACCCCGATAACAACACAGAATATCGAATTGAATGCCCCCCGACTTTCTAAGGGCAATATTATATTCATAATAATCAGTTACTTAAAATCACCTCTGTTTATAGTTTTGTGAAAATCACTAGCAAGTTTAGCGACATTCTGCCGACAACTTATACACGTAAACAGTTAAATATATTAAAACTATGCAAGCACTCGTTATTCAGCCTGTAAAACAGTATCAGGAAGTACTTAGTCAGAAACTTGAGGAACTGAGTATCACGCCTGTTTTTGTGAACAGTGGTAAACAAGCTCTGGATAAATTACAGACACAGCATTTTGCACTGGTCATAACTGATTTCGATATAGGTGACATGAATGGCATCGAGCTGACGAAAGCTATCCGCAAAAAACCTGCCGCCAATCAACATATCCCGGTACTGTTATTTGCCCCGGATAGTAAACAAGACACATTTCTGGATGGTTTGCAGTCAGGTATCACCGAGGTGTTTTCGCATCAAAAACTCACCTCATTATTTGACTGCCTTGAGTACTATTCAGAGACACTCAATGCACGGGAAAAACTATCTGGCCACGTACTTGTCATCGATGATGACAAGGCAATTGTAAACTTTTTAACAACAATACTGGATAGCATGGGGTTAACCTCTGTCACGACATCTAATGCCAAAGAAGGCATTCGTCTGCTTGAAGTTGTACCGTTCGATCTCATCATTACCGACTTCATGCTAGAAGGAAATGTTACTGGTCATGGTCTTATACAGACAACCAGAAAGATATTTTCTGACAAGATCCGTATGCCCATCCTGGCGATATCTGGCCTGGATGATCCTGCTCGGCGCACAATGCTCCTGAATGCCGGTGCGAATGACTACATCGCCAAACCTATTCTACCTGAAGAATTTATGGCACGTGTTAGCAACCTTATTACCATCAAAAAACTGTTTGATGAAAATGAACTGCAACGTAGTCAATTAGAAAAAATGGCACGTACCGATCAACTAACCGGCCTGTATAACCGACACTCGATGATGTGGCTTGCGTCTAAACATATCGGCGAGGCAGTACGGCACTCATACCCACTATCGTTGGCCATACTCGATATTGATCATTTCAAAAGCGTGAATGATAATCATGGGCATAGCGCAGGTGATGAAGTGCTCAAAGAAATAGCCACTTTACTAAAAGAAAATTTTAGAAACGAGGATTATGTCGCTCGTTTTGGCGGTGAAGAATTTGTCATCATATTAACGCATTGCGGTATTGATGCGGCAATCACAAAAATTGAACAAGTTCGCAAAAGGATTGAGAACCTGAGACCAGCAGACATGTATATAACTGCCAGTTTCGGTGTTTCAGAACTGGCGAAAGATCGCTACACATTCAATATGTTATTCAACTCAGCAGATGCGGCACTTTATCAGGCAAAAGGGAATGGTAGAAACCAGGTATGCGCTGTAAACTAGGTGCATGGTTTACATACAGCGTCTTTCATTCATTTTTCTGATACTCATTTCTTTACCCTCTCATGCCGCCCTGTCAGAACAAGAGACAGTCAATAGCGTTACAGTTCGCCCCGGGATAACACAGGCATTTCTTATCAATCATGTAAAAAACCCTGATGCTGTCGCTGTGCTATTTGCCGGTTATGGTGGTTATCTGAAAATTACCGCAGATGGCATTCAGCAGCCCTCAAAGAATTTCCTGGTGCGCACGCGTCAACTATTCACTGCCAATAATATAATGACCGTTGTTGTTGACACCCCATCAGATTATGCCGGTGTCGATGGCATATTAGGCTGGCGAGCATCGGCAACCCATGCCAGTGATCTGCAAATTATCATTCAATATCTGCGACAAACCTACCAACGCCCGGTCTGGTTGGTCGGCACCAGTAGGGGCACCATTTCCGCTGCCAATGCCGCATCTCGTCTTTCACCCATGCTTATAGATGGCCTGGTATTAACCGCAACGGTTGTCGAACCTGGCGGTAGAAACTCGGGTTATGTCGGTGATGTAGCACTAGAAAAGATTACACAACCTGTGCTGATTGTGCATCACGAAGAAGACGACTGTGTCGTGTGCGATTTTTATTCCGCTAAACGTTTACCCGGTGAATTGACAGGTGCCAAAAAAGTGGGATTCAAATCTTTTACTGGTGGTAGTCCTGCACAATCTGGATCCTGTGGTCCCTTATCCGAGCATGGTTTTTTCGGGCTGGAAGATAAGGTCATTGCATATATTTCGCAGTGGATCAAAGATAACACTACCAACTAACCACCCTACCCGGCATAGATACTATGGCATCTGGTTCTAAAAAAGTAATTTACGCGGCACTTATCGGTAATGGGCTAATCTCGATTACCAAATTTGTCGCTTCATTCATTACGGGTAGCTCGGCAATGCTCTCCGAAGGCATTCATTCTCTCGTCGATACCGGTAATCAGGTATTACTATTACATGGCATAAAACGCTCACAAAAACCGGCTGATGAAGCATTCCCCTTCGGCCACGGCAAAGAGATCTATTTCTGGAGTTTCATTGTCGCGATTCTTATTTTTGCACTCGGTGGTGGCATCTCTATTTATGAAGGTATAAAACATATTCAAAATCCGGAACCCCTGAGTAACCCAATCATCAATTACATTGTGCTTGGCCTGGCGCTTGTATTTGAAGGTGCCGCCTGGTTTTTTGCTTTTCGTGAATTCAGCCGCTCAAAAGGCAAATGGGGATTTCTGGAAGCGATACAACGCGCTAAAGACCCTTCTATTTTCGTGGTTCTGTTTGAGGACAGCGCCGCCATGTTAGGATTACTGGTAGCACTGGCAGGCATTGCGGCAGCACAAATCACTGGAAATCTACTTTACGATGGTCTGGCTTCCGTCATTATCGGTTTCATTCTTGTCGGTACGGCCATCTGGCTCGCCTATGAAACAAAGGGCTTGCTGATCGGCGAAAGCGCGAATTCTGGTAAAGTAAAACAGATACGCGAAATCATAGATGCGCATGATTATGTCATGCATGTAAACGAAGTACTTAGTATGCATATGGGGCCGGATTTTATTTTACTCAATATCAGCGTTGATTTTGAAGACTCAACAACTGCTGATAACCTCGAAAAAATAATTGCCGAGATAGACAGTAAGATTAAAAACACTTTCCCGGATGTAAAACGAATTTTTATTGAAGCTGAATCAAGAAAGAAATTTATAACTCAGGAGGCATAATGAGTCGCGCATTACTCGTCATCTCACATGGCAGTCGCCGTGAAGCATCGAATACTGAAGTAAAAACATTAACCGATAAGCTGGCAGCGTTTACAAAAGATCGCTTCGACTTTATCGAAGCCGCCTTTCTCGAGCTGGCCGAGCCATCCATCCCGGCTGGCATCAAGACATGTGTCGATAAAGGTGCAACACAGATAACCATCATCCCTTATTTCCTTGCCGCTGGCAGGCATGTTGCTGAAGACATACCGGAAATCGTTGATGCAGCACGCCCTGACTACACCGATATCGAAATCACCATTGCACCACACATTGGTCAATCTGATTTTATGGCAGAGTTCGTGGCAAACACAGCAATCAGTTCCGTGAAATAATGGTCTCTTTTACCAGAATATTATTCGCCCAATAGACTTTTATTTTGACACTTCAAATCACTCAACAAATCTGTATTTCAGATGACGAAATAGAGCTCTCCGCTATCCGTGCGCAAGGTGCGGGTGGCCAACATGTAAATAAAACATCGACGGCAATTCATTTGAAGTTTGATGTTATGAACTCTTCTCTCAGTGAACCGATAAAGTCAAAATTACTGAAATTACGCGATAGCCGTATCACCGAAGAAGGTGTTGTCATTATCAAATCACAACAATTTCGTTCACAGGAAAAGAATCGCAGCGATGCGCTTGAAAGGCTGGCTGATTTAATCCGAAAAGCCCTGGTCACAAAAAAAGTACGCAAAAAAACCAAACCAAGCAAAGGTTCTCAAACGCGGCGTATGGATTCAAAAACCAAACGTGGGCAACTCAAGGCACAACGAAGAAAATTACCGATTAACTAAAAAAGGGCTGAGATAGCTCAGCCCTTTTAGTATCACTCTATTATTATTGCACTAAGGCAAGGTGTTTAACCGTCTATCAGGCCACCGCCGTTGAGCTCAATATTACGACCATTAACCGCCTGTACTGGACGAATGCTTTTCGCAAACAGTTTTGTGAATGCCGCGATTTGCTCGGCAGATGCTTCAACCGGTTTTGTTAGCACATTCCAGTTCACACCTTCACTACAGGGTGGTGTCGTCAGCGAACCAGAGTATTGATAATGCGCGGTGCTGGTTGGTAGTAAATCAGCTGGATTCATATGCAAAGCACTTATCGTGTGTTCACCACCTGAATGCCCCGGCAGTTTCGCCCAGATCTTTTTCAGTGCCTTGTTCTCTTTGCCCTCTTTGAACATTAAACCGATAACGGCGAGATTGCCTTTTTCATCCGTATGTACCAGGTGTGCGACCATATCAAAGTGCTTACCATTGACGGTATGCTCACTTGGGCTATGAAAATGGAATTGCTTGAGGTTATAACGCTTACCCGATACGGCTATATTACTACCTGAATGCATGTTGACCTGAATGGTGTGGCCATTATTAACAACTTCTTTGGCAGGCGCATTGTATGAAAATAGCAATTCACTGCGTGGCGCAGAATGTCCACCGCTAACCGCGCTGGTTTCAATATTTACTGGTGACTGCGCGTTACCCTTCTTGCAGGTAGCGTATGCATCGGCCAGATCACCCCAATGTCCTGGACCACTATGCCCATCATACCCCCAGTGTGGACCTTTATCTGCCGCAATGCCTGCTGCAGAAGTGAGCAACATGGCGCTCAAGCCCGTCAATACCGCTATTTTTTTCATCCGATGACTCCTCGATTATTTCTGGTCTGACGTTTTATTTTATAGCCACGATTATAACGTAAATTCAGGCCCGCACCAGAGCTTAAATAATAATTAAAATGAAGCACTTACTCTATGTTTTCAATCTAAACCAGGCAATAACGAAGGCCAGCAAACTAAACACTGCCGCAAAGGTAAACACGACGCTGCCGCCACTAACATCCCAGAGTAAACCACTGATCAATGCACCAATAGCCCCGCCTGCTCCAAAACTCATACTGCTATAGAGTGCCTGTCCCCTGCCCTGGTTGGCGCCGGTAAAGTACTCATGAACCAGATGTATGGCTGCCGCATGATAAATACCGAAGGTTGCGGCATGAAAACACTGGGCAATGATCATCAGCGTGACATTGTCAGCAAAGCTGCCCACCATCAGCCAGCGCACTGAGGCGGCAAACAAGCTAAACAACAGCAATGCGCGTAAACCGAAGCGCGGTATTAGTCGATTCATAACGACAAACACACCCACTTCGGCGACCACCCCTAGTGCCCACAATGCGCCGATAAAGGCACGGCTATAGCCATGCTCCTCCATATAAATGGTATAGAAGGTGTAATAAGGGCCATGACTCGCCTGCATCAAGAACACGACAATAATGAGGGCCTGCACCTCAGGGCGACGTAACACATCGCGCAAAGGCGAGCCTTCAACATGTTGATGCCCGGCTGCATCTTCAGGCACCATCAGGCTCATTAACCAGATGCCGAGAAACAGCAATAACAGAATACCGGGTAATAGTTGCACACCGTAGTTATCAAACAGAACACCCAGCAGGCCTACCGCGACAATAAAACCGATGGACCCCCACAGGCGAATGCTGCTGTAATGATGATTACGTTCACCCAGGTGATTAAACGTGGTGGCCTCAAACTGTGGCAAGGTCGCGTTCCAGAAGAAACTGAACACGCCAAGAATCATGCACAACCAGTAATAGCCACTGTCCACAAATACGCCTAAAAATACCAGCCCTGACAGTAGTGAACCGAGGCGCACAATACGCATACGTTGGCCGGTATGATCGGCAATCCAGCCCCACACAAGTGGTGAAACAATTTTTGTAGCCATGATGATGGCCATCAGGATGCCGATTTGCTGGGCATTGAAACTCAGTGATTTGAGATAGACCGACCAGTAGGGAACCAGTGCACCCAGCGAGGCGAAATAGAAAAAGTAGAACCCGGACAAACGAGTATGCAGGGAGTGCCGTGACACGTTGTCCTTAGACATGCTATTTAAGTGTATTAATCCTGATCGGCTTGCGCTGGAATAACCGGAGTAACAGAAGACACATCAGCATTCTGCGCACGGTGACGTAAGCAGTGATCCATGAGCACAATGGCCAGCATGGCCTCGGCAATAGGGGTTGCGCGAATACCAACACAAGGATCATGACGACCTTCGGTGATCACTTCAATCGGCTCACCCTGTAGATTCACCGAGCGTCCTGGCAGACGCAGGCTTGAAGTTGGTTTTAATGCGATACTGGCGACAATATCCTGCCCTGAAGAAATACCGCCGAGCACGCCACCGGCATGATTTGAGAGAAAACCATCTGGGGTAATCTCATCACGGTGTAAAGTGCCTTTCTGATCTATACAGTCAAAACCGGCACCAATCTCAACACCCTTCACGGCGTTAATACACATCATGGCATGCGCAATATCGGCATCGAGTCGGTCAAAAATCGGTTCACCCCAGCCAGGTGGTACGCCCGTGGCGATGACATTAATGCGCGCGCCAATAGAATCACCCTCTTTACGCAGGGCATCCATATAGGTTTCAAGCTCAGCCACTTTGCTGGCATCAGGACAGAAAAACGGATTGTTCTCGACTTCATCCCAGTCAAAGTTCTCGGCCTTGATAGGTCCCAGTTGCGCCATATAGCCTCGAATGGTGATACCAAAGTGGCTATTCAGGTATTTCTTCGCGACCGCACCGGCGGCGACACGCATCGCCGTTTCGCGTGCCGATGAACGGCCACCACCACGATAATCCCGCAGGCCATATTTCTGTTGATAGGTGTAATCGGCATGACCAGGACGAAACCGGTCCATGATTTTGGAATAGTCTTTCGAGCGTTGATCGGTATTGTGTATCACCAGTGCGATCGGTGTGCCCGTAGTTTGGCCCTCAAACACGCCGGATAAAATCTGTACTTCATCTGCCTCGCGACGCTGTGTCGTGTGGCGTGATTTACCCGGTTTACGACGATCAAGATCGTCCTGTAGATCGGCTTCAGTGAGCGGCATTCCTGGAGGGCAACCGTCGACGATGCAGCCAATGGCGGGGCCATGACTTTCACCAAAACTGGTTACTGAGAAGAGTTTACCGAAAGAATTTCCTGACATGCCGCTATTGTAGCGACAATTTCATTTCGCGTCCTGTCTGCTGAGTAAAAAAACGGCGATTCAGTTACAAAAAGATTCAGATAACCCTGGAAAAACGTCCTTCGACATTTGGGGTGAGATGACTATCGAACACCATACAGATGTTACGCAACAATAGACGCCCTGCTGGCAACACCTCGAGTGCGTTATCAGCCAGGCGTACCAAACCATCATCCTGCATTGCCTGAGTCGCCTGTAACTCCCGTTGAAAATAGTCTTTAAAGTTTATGCCAAAACCAAATTGGTAATCATCATAGACAACCCGTGACTGGCACATCAGGTCTTCAATCACCTGACGCCGGCACTGATCATCGACCGTAAGTCGGTATCCACGAAATATCGGTAACACACCGTTATCGAGTGACTGGTGGTACTGATCGATTTGCTTCACATTCTGGCTATAGGTGTTACACACTTTACTGATCGCCGTAATACCCATGGCGATCAGATCACAGTCAGAGTGTGTGGCATAGCCCTGAAAATTTCTTGATAGCGTGCCCTGACGCTGGGCTACCGCCAGCTCATCATCAGGCAAGGCAAAATGGTCCATACCGATGTAGACATAACCCGCATCTAATAACCGCTCAATGGTGTGATGTAATATCACCAGCTTTTCTGCTGGTGAAGGTAAGTCTTTTTCATCTATACGGCGTTGCGGTTTAAACAGGTGCGGCATATGCGCATAGTTAAACACTGATATACGGTTAGGTCGCCAGTCAATTACATTTTGTAGTGTCACATCAAAACTGTGTACCGTTTGAAATGGCAAACCATAGATGAGATCCAGGCTCAGTGAGTGATAATCATTTTTACGGGCATCTTCAATGACACGTTGTGTTTGCTGCCATGGCTGCACACGATTAACCGCCTTCTGCACTCGTTCATCAAGATCCTGCACACCGAGGCTGAGTCGATTGAACCCAAGCTGCCGCAGGTGTGCAATCGTTTCTGAACTGGCTTCGCGCGGATCGATCTCAATCGAATATTCTGCGTCACTGTCGCTGACGAGAGAAAAATGCTGGCCTAACTTGTTTATCAAACCCGACATCTGCGCATGGCTGATAAACGTAGGTGTGCCGCCACCAATATGCAGCTGCAATAGATCACGATCACGATCGAACAGCTCGGACTGCAACTCAATCTCTCGGTGCAGCCGTGCTAGATAGGGTTCAGCGCGACTTCGGTCTTTGGTAACGACCTTGTTACAGGCGCAGTAGTAACACACGGTACTGCAAAACGGGATATGAAAATACACGGAAAGCGGTCGCGGTATGGCATCCTCATTACTCGTCCTGGCCGCGTGAATATAATCTTCCGTTGTGAAAGATTCGGTGAACTGTTGAGCGGTGGGGTATGAGGTATAGCGGGGCCCACTCGTATCGTATTTCCGTATCAGCGCTGCGTTAAAATCTAGCTGTTGGTACATATGTCTGTCCGTACAAACTTTGTCGAGCGGGTATTGAACCACGGACATGCTCACATGAGGATGATCTGGATCAACTTGGCTTGATTTCAGAGCATACGCGGGCTTTCATTCACCCATTTCGGATGAAATTATTTTACTTCTCAATCCTGAGGGGCGGCCACAGCCTGATTAATAACGTCCTGATATTCGTCAAGCTGTTCACGCGTGAGCAGAAAAACACCATCCCCACCATGCTCAAATTCTATCCAGGTGAAGGGTACTTCGTGATAGCGATTCACCAGCGAGACATCACTGTTGCCAACCTCGACGATCAACACACCATGCTCATTTAGATGCGCAGCCGCCTGCTGCAGAATACGCTGCACGATATCCAGCCCATCATCGCCGGCCTCGAGTGCCATTTCTGGCTCATGCGAGAATTCGTCAGGCAAGGTAGTCATTTCATAACGGGAGACATAGGGCGGGTTGCTGACAATCAGGTCATAGGTCTGCCCTTGCAGACCATCAAACACATCTGATTTGATGGCATGTACCGTCTCTTCCAGTTCGAAGCGTTGAATATTCTCACCAGCAACGGCCAAAGCCTCATCAGAGATATCAGAAATATCGACCTCGGCATCAGGCAATGCCAGTGCCGTCGCAATACCGATACAGCCTGAACCGGTACACAGGTCGAGGATACGGTGAGTCATCTTGGGGTCACACCATGGCGCATAGCCATGTTCGATGAGCTCAGCGAAGGGTGATCGCGGAATCAACACATGCTCATTAACATAAAAGGGTAAACCCGCGAACCAGGCCTGCCCTGTCAGGTAGGGAACTGGGGTACGATCATCAATGCGGCGTTGAAATAGCTTGAGGATTTTCTGTTTCTCCTCCAGCGTGAGACGCGCATGTTGCATCTCTTCAGGAAAACCATGCTCCATATGCAGGGCATGTAATACCAGTGTTAATGCATCATCCGTAGCGTTGTCCGTGCCATGACCATAATGCAGACCCGCCTCATTGAAACGGCTTGCACCCCAACGCACGAAATCCAGCAGGGTTTTCAGATCGTCCGTGATTTCAGGCATTATGTTTCGGTGACCACTCGTAGTGTTTGCGTTTACGTTTGTAGTTTTGCTGAATCACGACACCACGTACATCGTATTGCCCTACCAATGGCACTGTCTCGTAGCTGTCATTGAGTGGTTTCATGAATTGCTGATCGTCTTCAACAATAAATTGTCTGAAAATGATTTCACCGGCATGTTCGATGACCGCATAGGCGCCATGATTACAAGGTGCGGCAGGATCGACAATGATAATGGCACCATCCTCAAACTCTGGCGTCATGCTGTCACCCATCACGCGCAGTGCAAACGGCTCGGTAACGTCGGAATTACACCCGGTACTCATGATTTTCTCCTACAGACCTGAATCGGTAATTATCGAGTCAGGGAGTCTAGTGCGGGTAGTTTACAAGTCAAGTCAGGAATACATAAATCAATCACTTAGCAGCATATAATGTGTAATAGTTGCGGCGCAATCTGTTCATTTTCAAAATAAGCTTCAATCAGCTCTGAAGCAGATTCAGTATTCCCTACCTGGTCGGGGTGTAGGTGTTCTCGGCTTCATCTCGCCCAACCTCCATGTTGAGCTCGAATCTATGAAAACGCGCTTTCGCCTTCCCTGGCGCGCACGTTTTCAAAGACGCCGATACCCACTCCCCCCCCCCCAACCAGGCCCGTCAGCTGCGTGCGATGTGCTGCTGCGTCATTGGCGCCGCCGCGATACACGGATGTAGGGAGCAAGGCGCCTTTGATGTGGGCGAGACAGGGAAGTCGAGCCCACTTAAGCAGGCAGTGCACGCACGCGGCTGACCTTGACGGTTTGTTCAAAGACGAAAAAGTGTCCTGTGTCAGAGCTGATCGAAATCTGGAGCTAAAACGTTAAATCAAATTCAGACTGATGCATATAAAGCCATATTCACGGGCTGGCGCCGTGCCCCCCAGTCCCCCGGGCTGGCTGCAAAGTGCCCAGCGCAGCGGGTGCCACAATGCTTACACCTGCCATCCTCATCAAGCTGCCAGTCACTCAGTACATACCAGTCTCGCTGAATCAGACGCTCGCCGCATTGATGGCAGTAAGTACTGCCACCCGCTTCATCATGCACATTGCCGGTATAGGCATAGTGCACACCGTTTTGTAATGCCATATCGCGCGCGCGCGTTAATGTACTAGCGGGTGTTGCAGGGAGATCGCGCATTTTCCAGTCTGGGTGGAAGGCCGTGAAATGCATCGGCACATCTGGCCCAAGCTTGTCGACGACCCAGGAGGTCATCTCATCGAGTTCTTTCTCAGAATCATTTTCACCCGGAATCAGCAATGTCGTGAGTTCAAGCCAGGTATTCGTTTCATGCTTGATATATTCGAGCGTTTCCAGCACCGCCTGCAAATGACTACCAGTAATCTTATGATAAAACTTTTCAGAAAAGGCCTTTAGATCAACATTGGCAGCATCCATATGCTGAAAAAATTCAGCACGCGGCTCAGGTGAAACATACCCAGCCGTAACAGCCACCGACTTGATACCTTGTTCATGACATGCTGTGGCGACGTCAATCGCGTATTCATGAAAAATAACCGGGTCGTTATAGGTATACGCCACTGATGCACAACCAAGGTCCCGTGCGGCAGTGGCGATCATTTCCGGTTTTGCCTGATCGCTCAAGGTATCAAACTCACGTGACTTGCTGATATCCCAGTTCTGACAGAATTTACAGGCCAGGTTGCAACCGGCGGTACCAAAAGACAGGACTGCACTTCCGGGATAAAAATGATTCAGGGGTTTCTTTTCAATGGGGTCAATACAGAAACCACTGGATCGACCGTAAGTGGTCAGAACGACTTCTCCGCCTGCATTGGCACGCACAAAGCACAGCCCGCGCTGGCCTTCATGCAGCTTGCATTCACGCGGACACAGATCGCATTGCACGCGACCATCCTCGAGCCGATGCCAGTAGCGCGTCGGCGTTAATTCATCTTGATTTAGTGGTAAATCGGACATAAATACTCTTTACAGCCTACAGGGCCAGTAGATAATGGTTCGTTATAACCAAGATGGTGGCGTTAGCACTATAATTCAATGATATGAAGCAATGAATGCATTGTTTGCATAAGATAGACTGAAACTATGAATAGCACCGACTCTCTCATTCGGCATCCAGCAGTCGCAGGCATGTTCTACCCTGATAATGCCAGTGAGCTCCAGCATCTGCTTGAAGAGTACCTGAATACACCCTGCCCCATGACAAGCCCGCCAAAGGCCATCATTGCGCCGCATGCCGGCTATATCTATTCAGGGCCAATAGCGGGTAGTGCCTATGCTTGTTTACGTCCGCACAATAACTCGATTCGTCGTGTCATCCTGCTGGGCCCCTCACATCGGGTCGCTTTTTCTGGTCTTGCCGCCAGTAGTGCCGAATACTTTGCGACGCCGCTGGGTAATATCGCTGTAGATCGGCAGGCCATTGCAGCGGTACTGGATATGCCCGGTATGCAGGTCCTCGACCAGGCGCATCTGCAGGAACATAGTCTCGAGGTGCACCTGCCCTTTCTGCAATATTGTCTGGATGACTTTACGCTCGTTCCGCTAGTTGTTGGCGAGGCCCGTGCAAAAGATGTCGCGGCTGTACTCGAGGCATTAGGCAGTGACGCCGACACTATTATCGTCGTCAGTTCTGACCTGAGTCATTACCATGATTACACCACGGCGAAATCGATGGATACTCGCACATCCGAGGCCATTGAAAACCTGCAGCTGGATGCGATTGGCTATGATGATGCCTGTGGTCGTAATCCGGTAAGAGGCCTACTGATGTATGCCAAAGCCCATCATCTACAGGCGGCAACGATCGACCTGCGCAACTCGGGGGATACGGCGGGCTCACATGACCGAGTTGTTGGATACGGCGCCTATGCCTTCACCTGAAACCAGCTTATCCGCATCCGAGCGACAACGTCTACTGGATGTGGCACGTCGTTCTATTAATGATGGTTTGCAACATGGCCGACCTGTGGAATTAGACAGTCAGGATTTTACAGGAAAGTTGGCTGAACATGGCGCCAGCTTTGTCACGCTACACCGCCATGGTGAATTGCGCGGCTGCATTGGCACGCTACAGGCCTATCAGCCACTGGTACGCGATGTTGCCGAACACGCTTACAAAGCTGCGTTTAACGACCCGCGCTTCCCACCATTAACAGCACAGGAAATGGACGACCTGGAAATACATATTTCTTTGTTGGGTGAACCTGAGCCAATAGATTTTACCGATGAACAGGATCTAGTGTCGCAAATTTGCCCTGGCATCGATGGTCTCATTCTGGAAGAAGGCAGGCAGCGCGGTACATTTCTGCCCGCCGTCTGGGAAAGCCTGCCCGATGCACAAAGTTTTCTCAGGCATCTGAAACAAAAGGCTGGCCTCAGCGCTGACTACTGGTCTGACAGCATCAAAGTCTCACGCTACCGCACTGAATCGTTCCCTGAATAAGCGCTGCATTTCCTGCTGAGCATGGCATAATATTCATATGGATACGTTAACAATCACCCGCCCAGATGACTGGCACCTGCATGTACGCGATGATGAAGCGTTAAACACCGTCGTCCCCCACACAGCGCGACAATTTGGCAGAGCGATTATCATGCCAAACCTGAAGCCACCTGTTACCAGGGTCGAACAGGCTATTGCTTATCGTGATCGTATTTGTGCAGCCATTCCTGCGGGCACAGATTTCACACCATTAATGACGCTTTACCTGACTAATACCACGACGGTTGAAGACATCGAAAAGGCTGCTGCTCACCCGGATATCCATGCAGCCAAACTGTACCCTGCCGGGGCAACCACCAATGCCGATGCAGGCGTCACAGATATTCGCGGGCTTTACGATGTGCTGGCCGCCATGCAGGAACACCAGCTGCCACTGCTGGTTCATGGCGAAGTCACTGACCCTGAAATAGATGTATTTGATCGTGAAACACGCTTTATTGATCGCGTGATGGTACCGATTATTGACCAGTTTCGTTCACTTAGGGTCGTACTCGAGCATATCACCACACGTGATGCGGTAGGCTTCATTCTATCGACACCGGAACGGGTTGCAGCAACCATTACCGCGCATCATCTGTTGCTAAATCGCAATGCCATGTTTCAGGGAGGCATCCAGCCACACCACTACTGCCTGCCTGTACTAAAACGCGAATGTCATCGTGATGCCCTGCTCTACGCCATTGAAAGCGGCAATTCAAAGTTCTTCCTGGGTACAGACAGCGCCCCTCACGCGGAGCTCATGAAGCAATCTGGTTGCGGCTGTGCCGGTATCTACACGGCACATGCGGCACTTGAGCTGTATGCCGAGGCATTTGATGAAATCAATGCGCTCGACAAGCTGGAAGGCTTCGCCAGCTTTCATGGGGCGGATTTCTACGGCTTGCCCCGCAATAGTGGCAGTATCACGCTACAACGCGAATCTCAGGATGTGCCTGAATCGTATGAATTTGGTTCACAAAAACTCATACCACTGCGTGCCGGTGGCACTTTAAACTGGTCCGTCACCGCATAGCTGTCAGCCAAATGTCGTGCTAAGCTGATGAGTACATCCTGCGTCAGCAGGCATGAAGAGCTAACCACAACAAAAAACCCTGCAAATGACCTGCCTTTCTGTGCTGTGCGTCATTTCAGCCATAACAGAGAATCGAGCTAGCCATGACAAAAGAAAAACAACGTCTACAGGCCGCCAAAAATGGTGATCAATGGTATCAATGGGGCCCCTATCTAAGCGAACGCTCCTGGGGCACCGTGCGAGAAGATTATAGTGAGTCAGGTGATGCCTGGGGCTATTTAAATCATGACATGTCACGCAGCAAGGCCTACCGCTGGGGCGAAGATGGTCTGGCCGGTATCAGTGATCGTTACCAGTTGCTGTGTTTTTCGCTGGCACTCTGGAATGGCAATGACCCTATATTAAAGGAACGTGCCTTTGGCTTGACCCCGCATGAGGGCAACCATGGCGAGGATGTGAAGGAATACTATTTCTACGTTGATAGTACCCCTACACACAGCTACATGAAGTATCTGTACAAATATCCGCAGGCCGAATACCCCTACCAGTGGTTAACGGAAGAGAATCGTAACCGCAATGGCAGTGGTGAGGAATTTGAACTGCTCGATACTGGCATCTTTAATGACAATCGCTATTTTGATGTATTCGTTGAATACGCCAAGAATGATCCGGATGATGTCAGCATTCGTATTGAAGTGCATAACCGCGGTCCGGAAGATGCCGACATCCATATCCTGCCACACCTGTGGTTTCGCAATATCTGGTCATGGGGTGATGAAGCCCAGCCGGCACCCGTTATTAACAAGGGCAACGACAACCCGAATTACATCACACTCATCGCAAATGATGAGAAATCAGCCAAGCTCACTAACCTGCCATTTGAATATCAAATTGGCGAGCACTATCTGTATGCGGATGCCGATGGTGTTGCACTGTTTACTGAAAACGAAACCAATTCTGAACGTGTCTATGGCTATGCAGACCCTGCCGCAACACCCTACACCAAGGATGCCTTTCATCGACATATCGTCAATGGTGAAGACTGCGTCAACCCAACGCAGAAAGGTAGCAAATCCTGCATACAATACACGCGTACTGTCCCTGCTGGTGGTTTTAGTGTGGTGCGTTTACGCCTGACGAATAAAAAACTCGATAGTCCACTGGCCGAGATCGACAGCATCGTTAAACAACGAAAAGAAGATGCGGACGAATTCTATAACGAGATTCATCCTCCAAAAGCCAGTGATGATGAAAAGCTGATTCAACGTCAGGCCTTTGCAGGCATGATGTGGACCAAACAGAACTATATCTACGATGTGGAACTCTGGCTCAAAGGCGATAACTGTAAAATGCCGCCACCAGAGTCACGCCACAATATTCGTAACCAGCACTGGCGCCATCTTAACTCGATGCGCATCCTGTCGATGCCAGACAAATGGGAATACCCATGGTTTGCAGCATGGGATCTCGCCTTTCATACGGTGCCCATTGCACTCATTGATCCGGAATTCGCCAAGCACCAGTTATGGTTGATGCTGTTTGAACAGTTCCAGCATCCAAATGGACAGATTCCCGCCTACGAATGGGAATTTTCGGATCTCAATCCACCCGTACATGCCTGGGCGGTGTGGCGTGTTTATAACATGGAGAAATTCCGTTATGGCACGGCAGACAGAAGTTTCCTGCAAAAATGTTTTCACAAACTGCTGATTAACTTTGCCTGGTGGATTAATAAAGTTGACGCCGAAGGTAACAATGTCTTCGAAGGCGGTTTCCTGGGGCTCGATAACATCACCGTATTTGATCGCTCCGAGGAATTGCCGGGTGGTGCGACGCTGGAGCAATCTGATGCTACCGGCTGGATGGGTATGTTCTGTCTGAACCTGATGCGTATTGCGCTAGAGCTATCAATTGAGAATCCGGTTTATGAAGGCCTCGCAACCAAGTTCTTTCAACACTACATGTATATCGGCGCCGCCATGAAACGCATGGGTAATCGAGACTACAACCTGTGGGATGAAGAAGATGGTTTCTTCTACGATGTATTACGTTACCCCAATGGCGAATATGAAAAACTGCGTGTGCGCTCACTAGTTGGTCTGGTACCCCTGTTTGCCGTTGAACGTCTGGAACGTCAACGCTACTCGAAATTTACTGAGTTCATGACCAACATGGACTGGTTCATTGAGCATCGCCAGGACGTTGTTCAACATGTCTGTAACCGGGTAGTACAGGAAGATGTCGAAACTGATGTCCTGACGATTGTTAACCCGGATCAGTTACACCGCATCCTGTTGCGCATGTGGGATAAGGACGAATTTCTTTCTGACTACGGTCTGCGCAGTCTGTCGAAAGTCCATGAAAAGATGCCTTACATACTTGGTGACAACATGGTCTCGTACGAACCAGCCGAAGCTGACTGCAAAATTAAGGGTGGCAACTCAAACTGGCGCGGCCCAATCTGGTTTCCAACCAGTTTCCTGATGATCGAATCATTGCGTAAACTCAACAAAGCCTATGG
>Ga0316207_10000411_pt1 | contig 72597 bp, 68 predicted proteins | sample 6weekpyrite_MG_FD_204943 | JGI IMG/M metagenome (GOLD analysis project Ga0316207, IMG submission 204943) | Microbial mat bacterial communities from mineral coupon in-situ incubated in ocean water Damariscotta River, Maine, United States -... | ecosystem: Environmental > Aquatic > Marine >... | reverse complement strand
CTCGGATGTGTTCCTGGAAGCCGATGCCACGGTCAGCGCGACGATTGCCTCGACCACGGGCGGTAACTTTGAGCAGCTGAACATCAACCCGGCGCCGGCGAACACCCTGGTGGTCGACAGCATTGATCCAACCACGGTGAGCCTAAGCGCCACCGCACAAATCACCGAAGACGATGCGAGCATCACCTACACGGCGACGGTGGACAACGCCACCGACACGCCACTGTTGGTGACACTGGATAACGGCACGGTGATTACGATTGCCGCCGGCGCGACCGTCGGCAGCAACAGCTTTGCGGTGACCCCGGACTCGGATGTGTTCCTGGAAGCCGATGCCACGGTCAGCGCGACGATTGCCTCGACCACGGGCGGTAACTTTGAGCAGCTGAACATCAACCCGGCGCCGGCGAACACCCTGGTGGTCGACAGCATTGATACGACGACGCTAAGCATCAGTGGTGCGACATCTGTAACAGAAGGTGGCACGGTTACTTATACGGTGAGTGTTGATAGTGCGCCGGAGACAGATCTAGTTGTTAATGTCGTTACAGGACATGTAACGACAGATAATAATGATTTAACACCGGTTACTACTACTGTAACTATTCCTGCAGGAATGCTTTCAACTACATTTGATGTTGTTACAACAGACGATATTACAGTTGAACTAAATGAAACATTTACCGCATCAATTAGTTATAACAGTGGTGGTAATTATGAAAATTTGGTATTGGGTACGAGTTCAATAACAACAACTATTGTTGATAATGATATTCCAAGTATCAGTCTCGGTGGGGTAGGTGGTATTGGTGCAGCAGATCCAACAGTGACGGAAGGTGTTGATCCAACTATAACCTTTGAAGTTAATTTAAGCACCTCATCACCATTTGATGTCACTGTGGATTATACAGTGACGGCAGGTAGTGCAGTGTTTGGTGATCCGGGTGATTACACGGGCACAGTATCAGGCACGGTGACTATTTTGGCTGGTAACACAGTTGGTACAATTGTGCTGAATGTAACAGAGGATAATATTGCGGAGTTAACAGAAACGTTTACCGTGACCCTGGATTCTCCAACTAATGCAGTTTTAAGTGCAGATGTTACAGCAACAGGCACAATTTTGGATGACGACACAAACCCTGTCGCCATCGATGATAATTACACAACGGATGAAGACACTGCGATTGTTGGTAATGTCATTACTGATACGACAGGTGGTGCACCAGATAGTGATGCAGACGGTGATGCGATTACTGTTAGTCAGGTTAATGGTGTAGCAGGAAATGTTGGTGTTGCAATTGTTCTAGCAAGTGGTGCGACGCTGACTGTAAATGCCAATGGTAGTTACAGTTATGATCCATCTACCTCGGCTACGTTTAATGCTTTAGCTGTCGGTGTGAATTCGAGCGACAGTTTTACCTACCAAATTACCGATGGAAATGGTGGGTTTGATACAGCGACAGTGAGCCTGACAATCACGGGTGCTAACGATGCACCGATTGCCGTGAATGACACTGGTGATGTTGATGAAGGTGCAACGTTGACAGTGAATACAGTTAACGGCGTCATTAATAATGCGGCTACAGGTGATACTGATGTTGATGGCGACACCTTAACAGTGACGGCTATTCGCACGGGTGCTGAAGCAGGTATAGGTTTAGTTGGCAGCGTAGGTGCTGGTTTAACAGGAACTTATGGCACATTAACCTTAGCTGCTGATGGTAGCTACACTTATGTAGCAGATCAGAATGCCGCAGATGCATTGGCATTAGGTGTTACGGCAACTGACACATTTACCTACACTATCAGTGATGGTAATGGTGGTTCTGACACAGCAGAAATAGTTATCACGATTACAGGTACCAACGATATTCCGGTTGCCGTGGCAAATAGCTATAGCACAAATGAAGATACGTTAATCACTGGCAACATTATTACAGACAACACCGGTGTAGGTGTTGATAGCGATGTTGATGTTGGTGATACATTAACAGTCAGCACAATCAATGGTGTTGCACTTAATTCAGGTGTGCCAATCACTTTAGCGAGTGGCGCAACGCTCACAGTAAGTGCTGACGGTAGTTATACCTATAATCCATTTGGTGATTACAGCGGTACCGATAGCTTCACTTATACAGTTGTAGATAGTAATGGCGCTGCCTCAAATACCGCAACGGTTAATGTATTTGTTGATTCAGTTGCTGATCCTGCAAGCGTTACAAGTTCATTAGTATCAAGTAATGGTTTTGCATATTCAGTAGCAGGCGATAAAGTCACGCAAGAAACTACGCTTTACCGTATTGATCTTAATACAGGTGTTACGACCAAGATTGGTTTACTAGATCCTGTAAATGGCGTTAATTACGATGTAGAAGGTATTTCTTATAACCAAGCAGATGGTTTCTTATATGGTTTCGCTAAACAAGCGCAGAACGATTTACTGCGTATTGATATCAACACCGGCCTAGCTACAAAGGTGCAGGATTTCTCTTCATCGGGCAGTGTGGGTTCCACCTTTGCGAATGGTTATTTATATGTCTTTACTAAGGATGGCGCAAATAGTGAATTATTCCGTATTGATATAAATAATTTAGACGGAATGGGTAGTGCCGAAGTTTCATTAGGTTCTACTTCTGGTGGAGATGTATTAAATAGCTTAGCTTACGATACAGACACAGGTAAGTTTTACGCTATTGCGGCAGATGGCCCCAATAATGTCTTGTATGAAGTTACTAATATTAGTGATAACCCAACAATATCTCCAACGCTGACACCAGTCGCACTGGTTGACACCTTAGGTGCTGCTACGACTTTGACTTCAGGTACCGAGTCACTTAGTTATGGTCAAAGTGGTTTGCTTTGGACAACGGATCGCGTCACGGGTCAAATATTCTCTATTAACCCAACAACAGGCGAAGTGCGTAGTGAAGCATCACTCGATGTGAGTGATGTAACAGCAGATGGTTTTGAAAATCTTGTTATCGTACCAGATGGTTCAAATATGGTTGCGGCAGGTGATCAATTTGCAGTGACACTCAACGCAACCTTCGGTGATTATACAGATGGTTCTGAATCTCACTTTATATTATTAGAAATCCCAACAGGCTTCTCGTTAGTGACTGAAACACTAACAACGTTGGCGGCTGGTAATATATATGGTGTTGCAGCAGGTGATTACTTTATTGCTGATGCGGCAACACTAATAGACACCACATCGGGTGATGCATCATTAAGAGTATTTTTGACAGCACCAGCTGATGCGGATCCATTGTCACCAAGCGTTGATAATTACAACCTTGATTTCTATGCAGTTGCGATAGATGTTAATGACTCGGCTGTTGATAATAACCTTGCTGTTGTAGCAGATGCTGTAGCCGTACAGGTATTCAGTGGTTCACCTGTTACGATTGGTGCATCAACAGCAAACGTATCAGAGGAAGGCTTATTAACAGGTGCGGTAGATACAGTTGGTGTTCCTGATACAACAGATTCCAACACAGTAACAGGAGCCGTTTCAATTGTTGATCCAGATGGTGACACGATTACGACCGTAACGTTAACGGCACCGGCAGATGGTGCATTTACTTCAGGTGGTGTTGCTGTTAACTGGGGTGGTACAGGCACGTCAACATTAACGGCGACAGCAGGTGGCACAACAGTTGCTACTCTTACTATTGATATAGCAGGTAATTATACTTTCACACTATCTGCTCCATTGGATCATGTGGGTGATGTAAATCAAGAAGGTATTGAAAGCCTAAGTTTTGGCATCGCTGCTACTTCAGCAGGTATAACAACAACGTCAGCAAGCGCTATTACTATTAATGTTGAGGATGACTCGCCAATAGCAGGCCCAGTATCAGACACCTTCTACACACTGGATAGTAACGTTGTTATTTCATTAGATGTCTCAGGCAGTATGGGTGACCCATCTGGTATTGGTGGCACCCGTCTTGAAGCGGCAGTGGCATCGATCAATACATTGCTAGATAGCTATGATGCACTTGGTGATGTAAAAGTTCAGTTAGTCACTTTCTCAAGTAATGCTCAAACATTGACGAATGGTGATGGCGATACATGGCTTACCGTTGCAGAAGCACGAACACTGCTTGCAGGAGTAACCGATGGTGGCGCAACCAACTATGATGCAGCATTGTCATCGGTACAAAGTACTTACGGCGATGTAGGTAAATTAACCAACGCACAGAATGTTGCTTATTTCCTTTCTGATGGTGAACCTAACCGACCAGTTGGTAGTGCAGGGATTGATACTGCTGAAGAAAATGCCTGGATCAATTTCCTGGAAACAAATGAAATCAGTTCATTTGCACTGGGGATAGGAACAGGCATCGCATCAGCGACCCCACTCGATCCAATTGCCTACGACGGACAAAGAGCCAGCGACCAAGATGGCGTGTTAGTCACTAACTTTGCCTTATTAGATGATGTACTTTCTGGCACACTTATCGATACAACGGCAACGGGTTTCTTAAGCGGTTCTTTAACAACAGGCGTTGTGTTTGGTGCTGATGGTGGTTACCTAGAGTCATTAACAACCGTTGCGGGCACTCAATATACCTATGACCCAACAACCAACACGATATCTATTACTGCGGCAGGAAACGGTACCGATAGCTTTACTTATGATGCTACAACAAGCACAGTTACGATCACTGATACAGATGGTGGGGTCTTGGCAGTAAGCTTTGTCACAGGTGCATATTCTTATAATGCGCCGGCAGATATTCCATCAGGCACTGGTGGTACGATCTTCGATTATGTGCTTGTTGATAATGATGGTGATATTGTCGCATCATCTGCAACCTTTACGGTCGATAAAACCAACGTCATTATTGATTCAGGTACCTTTAATGGTACGGCAGATGCAGATCTGATAATCGCACGTCCTAATACAGTGACAAATACCACACCAGGCACGGCTGTTGTAACGGGTACGGTTGCTGCTGGGAACACATTCACGACACCTAACCAAGTTGGCTTTAGTTATAACAGTGGGTTAGTGGGTGTCACCGTAAGCTCAATTGTTATTAACTTGCGAGCGGATGATGATAATGCTTTCTTTGATGTGGTTGGAGCAGGTTCGTTAGGGCCAACGCTTGGCACATTAAGTGGATTAACAGCAGGTGATATTGATTTCACTCCGGCTGATGATCAGTTTGATAGCACCGTATTGAATATTAGCTTTGCAGCTGGAAGTTTCAGTGTTGGTGATAGTTTTGGCTTTGCTGTTGATACAGATTTTCTTGGCGGAGATACAGGTGCTGACTACGCAAATGAAAATGTAGAATTTACAGTCAACTTCAGTGATGGTAGTTCTGAGACAGTGACTTATGTTTCAGATGGCAGTGGTGGCAGTATTGCTTCTACTTCTACGGCAATTGTTGAAACCACCGTTGTGTCATCAACTGGTGCGATTATTGATGCAGGTGGTGGTGATGATATTGTAATTGGTACTGCATTATCTGACACACTAGATGGTGGCGCAGGAGATGATCGAATTGAAGGTAGAGAAGGCGATGATATCCTAAGCAGCGGTGGCGGTAATGACACGCTTATCGGTGGACTCGGTAATGATATTATTGTCGATGATGCCGCCTCGCATAGCACGATTGTCTTTAACTTTGCTGATGTCGGTAATGGCGTTGATACCATTTATGGTTTCGACAATATAAATGGCGGCATTAATGCAGGCACAGAAGGTGATGCAATTGATATTTCCGACATTCTTGCAGGAGCAGGTTATACCACTGGGGATGTGGTTGCTGATTATGTGAATGCAACATTGGATGGAAATGGTGATATCACTATCGCTGTTGATGCCAATCAGGATGGTTCATTTACATCCATTGCCGTTCTACACGATGAGGTTGGTTCGGGTAGCTCCGCTTCAACGGGTATTGCTGATAATGGAACGGGTACTTTGTTACAACAACTGCTTGATAACAACACGTTAATCATCGATTAAATTTGCTATAACACAATCTTGACTAATAACCTCGGTTTATTCGAGGTTATTAGTTTGCGTTTATTTTTCTCTGTAATTGTCTATAATCTTTCTAATATAGTAATGTATCTTTATGAAATTTCGTTTAAAATTGGTGTTTTGTAATATCACTGACTGATTGTGGGGATTAGTCACTGATCGAGTGGTAATTTTGCACATTACTGGTATGTATTAATACGTATATTGGTAATAGCTCGTTTTTACCTACAAAATAATAAATATTAAAATGCGATAATAGCTACTCGTTTGCAACACATTGTTTTAAGTGTCTTTTTAATGCGTTGCGTATAGATACTTTATTGGAAGGAAGTGTTCTGGTGGTAGACAAAAGTAATAATAAACTTCAAAAAATTGCGATAGCGGTGGCGCTGACACTGCCTGTTCTACTCAATACGAACTCGGGGTTAGCAGCTGAGACAGATTTCTTCAAGAGTCCACAAAAATCGGCAGTATTAAAATCCGCTACGCAATCATTCACGGTGCATCCTGCTTATAGTCGTGATTTGGCTTCGCTCACTACAGCGGATAAGAAACTGCTAGGTGATATCGCGAAGCAATTTAAGAATAAACGTATTAGGCAAATCACCGTGTCGGGGCACACCGATTCATCGATCATTCGACCTCGTTCACGCAGTCTTTTTGCCGATAATTACCAGTTATCACGTAGTCGAGCTGAAAATGCTGCAAATTATCTTAAGCTTTTATTAAAAATAGATGCTGCAAATATTAAAGTAGCAGGACTTGGTTCTGATGAGCCCGTTGCTTCAAACTCACAACCTGCAGGGCGGGCCAAAAATCGTCGAGTAGAGTTGGTGATTCATGCAACAGAAGCTGTTGAACCGGTTGTAGTAAAAGAAGCTGCAAAGCCTGCTCCTGAGGCTGTTGTTTCTAATGGATTTACTTTACGCAGCGCAGTAGAAAAAGCGCTTGCATCAAACCCAGATATTTTTATTCAAGTTAATGAACGCCTATCACGTGACGAAGAGGTTGAAAGAGCAAAAGCAGGTTACTTACCCACATTAGATTTGAATGCTGGTATTGGTACAGAGCGTAGTCAAAACAGCTCAACACGAGCACGAGGAAGCGATTCAGTTACTTTAACGCGTCGTGAGGCTTCTCTCAGTGCAAGACAAATGTTGTTTGATGGTTTTGCGACCAAGAATGAAGTTGAAAGACAACAAGCACGCGTTTCATCAACTGCATACACAGTACAAGGTGTGGCAGAAAATACAGCTCTTGATGCGGTAGAAGCCTACTTAAATTTATTACGTAATGACACTTTGCTTAAATTGGCAGATGAAAATCTTAAGGCGCATAAACGTAGTTTTGATCAAATTAAAATACGCAGTGATGCCGGTGTAGGGCGACGTGCTGATCTAGAACAAATCAGTGGGCGTTTGGCATTGGCGAACTCTAATTTAATTGCCGCACAAAGTAATTATGATGATGGGCTCACCGTATATATCCGCGTTATTGGTGAAGCACCGCTTGGTGTGCCAGTGAAACCTGAAAAGGTTCAGGACAATATCCCAACAAGTCGTGATGAAGCAATTGAGCAGGCGATTGAAAAACACCCAACCTTGAAATCAGCCGTTGCAGATGTTGAAGCGACAATGGCACAACATCGTGCATCAAGAAATACTTTTTACCCACGCTTTGATCTGGAGTTATCGCAAAGCTGGAATAGAGATCTTGATGGGCAGATCGGTACAAACAATGATAGTCAAGCGATGGTGAGGATGCGTTACAACCTATTTAATGGTGGTGGTGATGCAGCACGTAAACGCCAAACAGCACATTTGATTGATGAAGCTAAGGAAGTGAGAAACCGTACTTATCGTCAAGTGGTCGAAACAATGCGCTTATCGTGGAATGCTTTTTCTGCGACAGAGCAACAATTGATTTATTTAGACCAGCATGTAAAGGCGACGGTTCGCACCCGTGATGCATATCAAAAGCAATTTAATATTGGCCAACGTACCTTGTTGGATTTGTTGAATGCAGAAAATGAATTGTTTCAGGCCAAGCAGTCTTATATTAGTGCAGACTTTGATAATCTATTTGCGCGTTACCGTATTTTGAATGCAGAAGGTGGCTTGCTGAAAAACCTTGGCATTGCACTGCCGAATGAAGCAACACTAAAGACAGAGAATTAAGCAGATATTGATTTTTTAATAAGAGTTCGAGAGTCTTTATTGTGCAAGAATTGCACTGAGCAATATAACGGTTTCACTTATTTCTATCAGTGCACCTGCTGTATCGCCGGTAGTACCGCCAAGACGTTTTTTCATCATATGACGTACGGAAAAGAAAGTTATAAAGCTCGTCAGAATAATAATAATTCCTTGTAATGCCAACATCCATGCGCAAGTAACCACGAGTGCCGCTATGAGTGTCCAACCAATTAGATGTGAGTGGTGATGAGCTAATGCTTCTCCAAGTCCGCCAGTTCTAACATAAGCAGTGGTTTGGAATAACAGCAACATCATGCCACGAGCTAAGATTGGTGCAAACAATAAAATAACCCAATCGCCATTTTTAATAATTGCTTCAATAGCGGTAAATTTAACCAATAGGACAAGAATAAGAATAACCACCGCAGCTGGGCCGCTGGTAGGGTCTTTCATTATGGCGAGGGTTTTATCTTTATCACCATAGCCGCCTAACCAAGCATCAGCGCTATCGGCAAGCCCATCAAGGTGTAAAGCACCAGTGATAAGCACCCAAAGGCTGAGTACTAGCGCCGCTTGTAAACTAACAGGTGCGTTGCTGAGTAACTCCATCGCACTTACCAATATACCACCAATAATCAACCCAACCACTGGATACCATGCGAGTGAGCGACCGATCTCTTTCTGACTAATATCGTTAAGTTTCGGTGTTGGTATTCGAGTTAAAAATTGCACAGCAACAATAAAAGGGCGAAACATTTAGAGAGTCCCTGCATGAAAAATAAGGCTGCTGCTATCCGGCCTACCTTGTTCATGATAAATATTAATGCGGCTAATACCAGCAAGTGGCATTTCTAATTTAAGTAGGGCATGGTCGGGCATCTCAAGAATGTAGGCTAGTATGCTGCGAATAACACCACCATGACTAATATGCAAAATATGCCTGCCTTGGTATTGTTTAATTGTCTCTTCCCATGCGGTTAATATGCGATGCTTAAATTCACTGAGCCGCTCTGAGTTAGCGGGTGCAAATTCATTAGGATCTTGCCAGAATTTTTCTAATGCATTTGGATCGCACGCGATAATTTCTTTCGCAGTTTTACCTTCCCAATCACCAAAATGCATTTCCTGAAAATTATTATTAATACTTAATGGTAATGAGTTTATTTCAGCCCAATGGGAAGCAAATCTTTTGCAGCGCTGTAAAGGTGAGCTGATAATTTGTGTCCATTCGCTACCCGTGCTGAGAGTATCTAGCATTTGTTGCCAACCCAGTTCGGTGAGCGGATCATCTGTGCTACCACGAAAACGACTGCCGCCTTCCACTTCACCATGGCGCATAAGATCAATTGTTGTGATCTCAGTCATCTTTGTTTGATACTCCCGCCTCAGAAAAGGTTGCCATCTCATTGTGTAGGGCGCAGGCCATTTGTAAAATGGGAACAACCAGTGCTGCACCGCTTGCTTCACCAAGTCGCATACCCATATTTAATAATGGGCTTGCTTTAAGGGCTTGCATAATATGTAGATGACCTGGTTCGGCTGAGGCGTGAGCATAGAAGAACCAATTTCTTGCTGACGGACAGAGTTTTATTGCAACTAGCGCCGCGACAGAACTAATAAAACCATCAATGAGAACCGGTTTTCCTGATTGTGCAGAATAAAGGTAACTACTAACGAGTGCGGCTATTTCAAAACCGCCAAAGCAACGTAATATTTCAAGCGGTGAATTAGCATGGTGGTGAAGCTTTAGTGCTTGGTTGATAAAATCAATTTTATGATTAACCCCAGATTCATCTAGACCAGTTCCTGGGCCAACTAATTCATTGGCGGGTAATTTTAATAAAGCACAAGCAATCGCAGAAGCAGAACTGGTATTACCAATGCCCATTTCGCCCCCAATAAACAAATTGGCTCTCTTTGCACGTATCACCGATTGTTTACCTGCATTAAGAGCAGCCTCAAGTTGCTCTTCAGTCATAGCGGGCTGTTTCGAAAAATCTTCAGTGCCGGCAGCAATGTGTTGTTCTAATACTGAAGGTAACGGCTCCAAATTGTTTACAGTACCCAAGTTAATCACCTCAAGCGTTGCGCCCAGTTGTCTAGCTATCACATTAATTGCAGCCCCGTGACGAGAAAAGTTGCGCACCATCTCAGCAGTCACCGCTTGAGGAAAGGCTGAGATATTTTTGTTTGCAGCAATACCATGATCAGCAGCGAACACACTGATGTGAATATTATTTATTTCAGGTTTTATTTTTCCTTGCATCGCTGCAAGTTGCACAGCGAGTGATTCGAGTTGACCCAAGGAGCCCGGTGGCTTGGTTAGTTCTGCTTGTCGGGAAAGTGCTTGCTGTTTTACTTGTTGATTAAGTGTTGCCGCTTCATTATTTAGCCATTGCGTACTCATACTGGTGCTCCCTTCAGAACATGAGGAAGTCCAGCAACGCTTAAGATAACACGGTCGCATTGTTGGGCAATGGCTTGATGCAGTAAACCCGATTCATCACAATAACGGCGTGTAAGTTCACCCATAGGCACGATGCCAAGCCCTGTTTCATTACTAACAAAAATAACTTGCCCTGATAGGGTAGCAAGGCAGTTGATCAGTGCATCTCGTTGCGCGTTAAAAAAAACATCGTCTTCTTTTAACAATAAATTGGTTAGCCATAGGGTTAGACAGTCTACTAATATACAATGGTCTTCACTGGCATAAGCTTGCAAAGCATCCGCAAGCAATAGTGGCTCTTCGATGCATTGCCAGTGTGCGGGGCGTTGCTGTTGATGTTTATGTATTCGTTCTTGCATTTCAGCATCGCCAGCAGTTGCCGTGGCGACATACGCAACGTCAAGGCATGAATCGATGGCGAGTTGTTCAGCAATGTGACTTTTTCCGGAACGAACACCCCCTAATATGAGCTGTTTCATAAGTGCCGTTCCTTTTTATCAGCACTTTCATGAATATTAAGCAGCTTATCAATAAATGACATATCGACATGTTTCTCTACGGCATCAGCAAGTCGATTAATATCATCTTCACGACGTTGTCGGTAATCTTCTGCGGTAATATCGTTAAGTCCTGCCCAACCTAATAATGTTTGGCAGGCATCACTGGATTCAAATAAACCGTGTAAATAGGTACCAATGATCTTTCCATCATCAGAAATGGCGCCGTCAGTATGTTCGTCGAGTTGAACGAATGGGTTTTTTAAGCCGGCTCCTGTGCTAATACCGGCATGAATTTCATAACCTGATATTTCTGCACCATTACTGAAAAATGTTCCTGTTACATTATGCAGTTGCTTGCTTTCTGTAAGTGTTGTTTCTATATCGAGTAAGCCTAAGCCTGTTATTGAACCTTCATTAGACTCTACCGCTTGTGGGTCATGAATGACCTTACCGAGTATTTGAAAACCACCACAAATACCGAGGAGTCGACCACCATAACGAAGGTGTTTATTGATAGCATCTTTCCAACCATATTGGCGTAGCCATGTTAGGTCGGTATGCACACTTTTACTGCCGGGTAATATAATTAAATCGGCAGCAGGGATAGCTTCATCGGCATGAATAAAACGCAAATTCACCTGTGGGTGTAGGTTGAGCGGATCAAAATCGGTATGGTTGCTTAAACGCGGTAGGGCAGGCACGATAATGTTGAGTGCATTGTCACTGCTTGCTACGCTGCCGCGACGCGAAAGACTGTCTTCGCCTTCTAAATGTAAGTTATGTAGATAAGGGAGTACGCCCGTAACTGGAGTATCAGTTCTTTCCACAAGCCAATCGATGCCGGATTGCAGCAGGGCAGGGTCACCGCGAAAACGATTAATAACCATGCCCCTAACACGTTGTCGTTCGCTATCACTGAGTAATTCCAATGTGCCAACAAGGTGAGCAAACACACCACCACGATCAATATCGGCAATGAGTAATACGGGCGCATCAATAGCTTCGGCAAAGCCCATATTGGCAATATCTTTACTGCGTAGGTTTATTTCAGCAGGGCTACCTGCACCTTCAACCAATACCACAGCATATTGTTGTTGTAGGCGGTAATAAGATTCAAGTACAGCTTGTTTCGCAACCGATTTGTAGTCGTGATAACTACGCGCATCCATATTACCGATGGCGTGTCCTTGTACGATGACTTGAGAACCGGTATCCGTATTCGGCTTGAGTAAGATCGGGTTCATGTCGGTATGTGGTTCGATACCAGCGGCTAATGCCTGTAAGGCTTGAGCGCGACCAATTTCCCCACCATCGATAGTCACTGCTGAGTTTAATGCCATGTTTTGCGGTTTAAATGGTGCAACGCTCAGCCCTCGTCGAGTTAGGAGTCGACATAGTGCAGTAACGAGTGCGCTCTTGCCCGCATCCGAGGTTGTGCCCTGCACCATGAGTACGCTCATTGTTGCACCTCATGGATAAAATTTGTTTGTGTTAATGTGGTTAAAGCCTGTTCTAAGCGAGACCATTGCTGTTCTGTTGCAGGTAGTCCGAAGCGAATGCTGAGTGGCTCTAAAAAAAGACGAGTAAGAATACCTTGCCGTGCTAATTGTTCGTGTATTACTTTAGCGTTAGTTGTTTTCAACCATTGAAATAGAGTTGTGCTGCCATCGGGTGTTAATCCATTTTCGACGAGCAAGTTTTTAAGGCGTAGACCATTGGTTTTAAGTTGCTCGCGTGTAGTGTTTTGCCACTGTGTATCGTGAAGCGCAAGTTTTGCAATGCAACGTGAAGGTCCACTGATACACCAAGGGCCAAGTAGATCTGCTAGTTTTGAGAGCAAGGTTGGTTCAGAAAAAACAAAACCAACCCGCGCACCAGCAAGACCAAAAAACTTTCCGAGTGAACGTAAGATGATGAGACCATCTTGATGGCTGTGACCGACAAGACTATGTTCAGGTGTGCTATCAATAAACGCTTCATCAACAACCAACCAACCTCTGCGTTGTTGTAATTGACGATGCCACGCTAGACATTGTTCAACGCTAAAAGATTCTCCGGTTGGGTTATTTGGATTGACCAATAAAACAACATCATGGGTTCTTACAGCACCATCAATATCGCTTACTGATATGGGCGTGACATTGAAGCTATTCTCTTGCCATGCATGGGCATGCTCTGCATAAGCGGGATTGAGAATGGCAATGCGTGATGATGGGTCGCGTAGTTTTGGTAAGGCCTGAATAGCAGCCTGTGAGCCTGCAACAGGAAGAACAAATTTCCCCTCATAGTAATCACGTGCTGCTTGAGCGAGGCTATCATCATCATCGGGAAGTTGTGCCCATGCATCAACAGGTATAGTACGAACAGGCCATGCTTGTGGATTAAGTCCAGTTGAAAGATCCAGCCAATCATCAAGAGGAATATTATATTGCTGTGCTGCCTGAATAAGTTTTCCGCCATGTTTAAGCAACAGCGAGTCCTCCGGCAATTAGCATGGCAATTCCAGCCCAAAGCAGAATACTGCGTTGAACAAGTTTTATTGCTTGAAGGATATTATTAGCAAGAGGTACATCACCACAACCGAGTAGAGGACAATCTTCAATTTCCCCATGATAGAGCGTTGGCCCGCCTAGTTGTAACGCTAAAGCACCTGCACCGGATGACATGACGGGGCCGGCATTAGGACTTTTGCACATCGCGGCCTGGGTACGCCAGCACTGCAATGCAGTTTGAAATTTACCAAGACAGGCATAGCTTAGAGCAGTAAGACGTGCAGGTATATAATTCAGCACATCATCTAAACGTGCGGCAGCCCAGCCAAAGTGTAAAAAACGAGGTGTTTTATATCCCCACATTGCATCTAATGTGTTGCTAAGCCGGTACAAAACGACAGCAGGTGCGCCACCGACAACAAACCAAAAGAGAGGAGCAAAGATGGCATCGTTGCCATTTTCGAGTGTTGATTCAATTGCTGCACGTGCCATGTCAGTTTCGCTCATTTTATCGGTGTCACGACTAACAATATAACTAGTAAATTTACGAGCAGCATCGGGACGGTTTAATAACAAAGCGTCTGCGACACGTTGTGCATGTTCAATCAGGCTACGAGAGCCAATGGCAAAATAGAGTGTCATAATCTCAATTATTAAATAATTATTGTAAGAATAAGAAAGATAAGCAGCGATACTAGTAAGAGGGATAATTAATAGGCTAAGCGAAAAAATACCGTAGAACTTTTGTCTATTATTAGCTGCATTTTTTGCGTTAAGGCGTGATTCTATGATTTTTGCCAAGTTACCGAAGCCAACCAATGGATGCCAACGAGAGGGTTCACCAAAGAGTCGATCCAGTATGAGCGCGGCGAGTATGACAATAACAATATCCATTATTAAAGCTCGTCAGGCCATTTGTCATTGGATAGCACACTATCGAGTGTTTTTGCATCACGCCATCCTGTTTCAACTAGCATGGGTTTTTCATAAAATTCTTTTACAGGCCCAACACAGAGTAGCGCGATAGGTACGGCACCTTCAGGACAGTGTAATAAATGTGCGAGTGCTTGTGGCTCAAATAAAGAGACCCAACCCATACCTAGGTTTTCGGCACGTGCAGCTAACCATAGGTTTTGGATTGCACAGGCGGTAGAGCATAATGCCATCTCAGTGGGTAGAGTACGCCTTCCTAATAGTGTGCCGTCATCAGGAGCCTGCACTACGGCAATGAGCTCGGCACAATCACGAACCCCTTCGAGTTTTAGCTTTAGGAACTCGGCTTTACGCTCATTCATTATATCGGCAGTGTTTTGAATTTCTTCGTCAACGAGTGTTGCAATATTTTCACGTAGATCTGCGTTCTTAATATGAATAAAACGCCAGGGTTGCATGAGACCGACGGAGGGGGCTGAATGTGCTGCCTCCATAATTCTGATAAGCACATCGTCTTCGATCTTACTGTTAGGTAAGAAGTGCCGCATATCTCGACGTGCCAGCATAATCTTATGCAGCGTTTGACGTTCGGCGTTCGAAAAATTGATGTGCTCAGCGTTATTCACAATTAGGCAACACAATCTGGACTTTGACGGTGATAGATAAGATCTTCGACAGGCACACCACCTACTAGGTGCTCATTGATAATGCGATCTAGATTGGCCTCGGTGACATTGTAGTACCAGATACCATCAGGTTGAATGCAAAGAACAGGGCCTGATTTGCAGGTGGCAAAACAGTGAGTGCGAGTACGTTTAACACGCAATTCACCTTTATCTATCCCAGCGGCTTTAAATTTTTCACCGAGGGTGTCGAATAGGTCTTGTGACTCACCTTCTTCGGTACAACGTGGCCCCACACACACAAGCATGTGACGTGCGTAGTCCATCATTTTTGGTTTTTCTATTTCACTCATTAACTTACTTCCTCTAGTTCGTTTGTTGCAGTTAGTGCTAGCCAGTCTTGTTCAAAATATTGCAATGTCTTTTTGTCATAGACACCGTCTTTGCGTACCAGCGATAGATTAAAAATAGTTTCATTACGTTCGTCGGTGAAATGTACGCTGCACAGTTTATCTGCGCGGCGTACAAACCAGACATGCTGAACACGAGGCCAGTTCACATGTAAATGAAGCTGGTCTGTTTCAATGTTCATCCAATCACGACGCATGGAAAAATTCTCAGCATGTACCATTAATTCAGCGACAGCACCGGCTTCACTACGCACCACCGCGCGTAATAAACCCCATTGTTTAGCCGCATCAATAACAGTTTGTGGATCTTGTTGCACAAGTGCAGCAGAGTATTCACCTGCATGATCATCATCGCCATCATCATTTGCTTCACTGATCGCAGAGATAATGTCACCTGCTGCACTATCAAAGTGGAGTGCAACGTCACGTAGTGAATGGTCGTTACTGTTACGTAGGTATTCACGAACACAGGCTTTCCAACCAATGAGTCCCATGCTCAATGAACGACCACGTTTTTCGCCTTCGATCGCATCACCGGTAATATCTTCATATTTGTTGGCATAACCACGCGGCGTGATCATCAGGCCTTCATCCATGTAAGTACTGCTATTACCAACGAGGACGGTGGTTAGCATGCCAATTTTGCAATCTTTCATTTCATCAAGGCGTACCATTTGAATATTTTCTGCTTCACGGTAAGCAGATTTAACAATCGCAACAGGAGTATCAGGTCTGCGGTATTGCAATAAGATGCGCTGCGCTTCAACAATTTGTTGAGTACGGCGACCACTCTTAGGGTTATAAAGTGCAACAACAAAATCACTGCGGCCAGCTGCATCAATACGCTTGGCGATCTTTGGCCATGGTGTCAGTAGGTCTGATAACGAGATCGAACAAAAATCATGGGTGAGTGGCGCACCAACTAAGGAAGCACAGGCAGAAAGGGCGGTGCTACCCGGCACGATTTCAACATCGATACCGCAATCGGGTTTCCATCCGGATTTTAGCAAGACTTCATAGGTAGGCCCTGCCATACCATAGACACCAATATCACCCGATGAAATTAAGGCAACGACCTTGCCTAGTTTTGCGTGCTCATGGGCTTCAATACAACGATCGATTTCTTCTGTCATACCTTTGCGAATGACTTCTTTGCCGTCAAGCAGGTTTTTAACAAGTTTGATATAGGTTGAATAACCAATAACGACGTCAGCTTCTTCAATCGCTTGCAGAGCGCGTACACTCATGTGTTCTTCAGCACCTGGGCCAAAGCCAACTAATAAAATTTTACCATTACTGCTCATGTTGCATCCTCACAATAGATACCGTGGCATTCTTTCCATCTGAACCAAGGTATTTCATTTTTTCAATAATCAAATCTTTCATATCGGTATTCGCGGCGAGTATTGCCGCCGCTTCGGAAACAGCGGGTGTTCCCATATATTTTCGTACCACCTCAGATGGGTTGGGTACGTCTACTTTTGCCAGTTGCTCAGCCGAATAAAAATTCAGTGGCCAATCATATTCAGACGAAAGATCGAGCAATGCGACTTCATCATCCTTTTTATCGATCGTTGCTAAGGCATGCACTACATCACGCGATAATTTTGCTTCTTTTAAAGCAAGGTCAATGGCTGATTCTAATGTTTGCTGTGAAGTACCACGATCACAACCCATGCCTAAAATAACTTTCATGCTTTTCATTCAACCGGCGGGCGGTAAACCACCAAGCGCTCTTCAAGTTCTTGCCAAAGCGTATCGGAAATATCCTGATGTGTTACCCACAATACAGCCTTGTGTTTTTCAAGATCGACAGCGTCAAAGCTATCGAATAAGTGAATGTTTTTGGGTAGCGGTGTGGGGCGTGTCCACCAATTGTTATCGCCGCATTCTTGTACAAAGGCAATAGGCTCTTCATTAACAACATGCGCTGATACGCGGGTGATATTGATTTTCGGCGCATCGACTTTCCAGCCGAATTCGCGACCAAGAATATCAACCGGAATTGTTTTACCAACATCCGATGCCGTTGTTAGTACGGCCGTCGCACCCAATAGTTCAGCAAGTTGTTCGGCATAGGCATTAGCACCACCGATATGACCAGATAACACAGGGATGACAAATTGTGATGCATCATCAACAACCAGGATGCCGGGGTCTTCATCTTTTGATTTAAGTTGTGGAGCAATCAAACGTACCACGGCGCCGAGGGATACAAAGAAAACAATTTGGTCATAGTCTTCAAATAATCCAGACATCTGTGCACGTAAAGCGCCACTATATACATTGACTTTATTCGGCAGGTTTTCCATAGTGCCAGCAAATTTTTCCGATACCACAATATTTGCGTCGGGTAAGCGGGGGGCTAGCTTTGCTAGATTGGCAGCGCCATGTTTAGTGATGGCAACCATGCCAATGCGAGGAGTATTTGTTGTCATGCTTGTCTCTCGGTTAATTCAATGTCAGTTACTTTCTTGCGGCAACCGCGAATAATTTCGCCACGTTGACGGTCTGGGTTTTTAACAATCATTAATGAAAGATAATTGACTTTTTGTCCCTTCAATGAGGCGACATCATCAAAAATACGTTCTTCGGGCGAACCTGCTTTTTCAATAAAGCGGCTATGTTCTAATAAGTCATGTGAGCCCAGTAGGGTGATAATGTCATCGAGCAATGGTTTTACTTTTAGCAAAACCAGCGTATCGAATTGCTGTAATAATTCGTTAATGATGTGTATGCCATAACCTGCAGGAATAATGGCAAGCGTGTCATCAACATCGGCAAGTGGTGCTTGTAAACGCGCAGAGGCAGCGTTAAACGAAGTAACACCCGCAATGGTTTGTACATTGATGCTTTCATTCAGCGCATTAACGGTACGCGCGAGATGACCGAAAGTAGAATAGGTTGAGGCATCACCTTCAACGAGGAAAGCAACATTTTGACCTGTTTGTAATACTTCAATCACAGTTTGTGCTGCATTGAGCCAGTATTTAGCAAGTTTGCTTTTGTCATGCGTCATCGGAAAAATTAACGCTGCATTATCCTCGGGAAGAGCTAGGCCACCGCGTAGAGCAATATCTAATGCATAACTGTCGCTTTTCTTATTTCGAACTGGGTAAGTCCAAAAGATATTGTCTTGTTGCAATATTTCCCAAGCACGACGTGTAATAAGCCCCGGATCACCGGGACCGAGTGATACGCCGTACAAGGTACCCATGTTGTTATTCGTCATGTTCATTTTCGCTTTGAATTGATGCAGCTTGGGCGCAGATAATCCAGACTGGGTTCTCAGCCTGCATACGGTGCATATGTAAAATAGGTTTGCTACGACTTGCCTGTAGCTGTGTTACATCCCAGTTTGCATCGAGTTGTTTGAGTGTTTCTGTCGCGACGGTTAGATTTTCTAGTGTGACAAAATTCATCACTAACCAGCCGCCTTGAGTTAAGCGCGATAAACATATTTTAATTAGTTGCTCGAGTTCACCACCAGAACCACCGATAAAAATCGCATCGGGATTTGGCCAATCATTCAGCTGCTCAGGTGCTTTAGCGTTGAACAATTTGAAATTATGAATATCAAGGTGAGCTTTGTTCTCTTGCACAATAGCTGTATCGGCTTCATTTTTTTCAATGGCGTAAACATAGCCATCACGGCAGAGTTGTGCAGCCTCTAAGCCAACCGAACCAGAACCTGCACCAATATCCCAAACAATGCTATTACAGGTAAGTTGCATACGTGCAAGTGATACGGCACGTACTTCACGTTTGGTGATCAGACCTTTGTCAGGTTTGCGTTGAGCAAAGTTGCTGTCTTCAATACCAAATAGCAGGTTTTCTTTTCTCGGTATATTGCGTTGTAAAATAACGATATTGGGATCGCTGAAACTCATATTCGCAGCATCAATGATAGAGAGCTGTGAATGAATATTATCTTCTGTCGTTAATAATTTTTCAGCGACGGATAAAGTAAAGGTTTCTGCCATACCTTCTAGTTGTAGCATACGTGCAATACGGTCAGGTGTATTTTCAGGGCTTGTGAAAACTGCCAAGAGTTCGTGTTGTTGGCAGTCACGTAATAAAGGATATAGGCCATGATTTATATCAGCAGCGTCATTCCACTCGCCAGCATCCTTCATGTGAACCGAACAAATACGTGCTGACTGCCATGCAACACCTAAACGTGCACAGGCCAGTTGCAGTGTTGATGTGTTGGGTATCACTTTACAGTTGTTACTTGGGATTTGCTTTAATAAATATTTAGCAATGCCATGACAAAGAGGATCACCTGTGGCGAGTACGACAACTGACTGTTCTGTTTGTTGAGCTGCTTTAATCCAATCTGGTACTTTAGTGAGTTGGCCACCAAGATCTTTTTGCTCAGCAGATGTTTTAACGACATCTTTGAATAAAGCCAAGGTACGCTCACCACCAATGACAACATCTGCGGCTTGAATAAAAGATAATGCGGCAGGGGCAAGACCTTCAATGCCGTTGTCTAATACACCAATGATTTGGCAAGGCTTAGACATGGTCATCACCCTGGTTTATTTCACAAAGTTTGTTGCCATCAAAATCACATATCAATATTTTGATATCGAAACCAGTAGGGTAGCGCTCTATTAGAGTTTCAATGACCTTGAGTCCGAGTGCATGATAAAACTCGGTGAGTAGGCCAATTTCTTCCATGCGTTCGCTGGCATAACGCGCCATTTCAGAATTGCTGATGTCTTCGCACACCTCGGGGCTGGCACCAACACTGGCGGCAAGTTCTGCTAGTAAGTCAGTATTAACCGCATTACGCCCAGCATGAGTAACCGTTTCACCCTGTGCCATTTTGGTGAGTTTGCCGACCATACCACCGATCACAACATGTTTAATGCCATCTTTAATAACAGTATCTAAAGCATATTTAAGAAAGTCACCCATTTGCACAAAGCAGGCTTGAGAGAGTTCTGGTAATTCTTTGATGACAAATTTTTCTGTACGGCCACCTGTGGTGAGTACTACCGTATCTTGTCCTTGTGCGGCAGCGACTTGGATACCTTGAATGACACTGTCACGGAATGCCGCAGTAGAGTAGGGGTGCACAATACCGGTTGTACCAAGGATTGAAATACCACCAACAATGCCTAATCGGGCATTGAGTGTCTTTCCAGACATTTCCTCACCGCCGGGTACGGAGACAGTGACTTCGATGCCGCTTTCTTCTAGCAACTCTTCACCGGCAAGGCGTACATTGTCTTCAATGTTTTGGCGTGGAATAGGATTAATTGCAGGGCCACCCACTTCAAGTCCAAGACCGGCCATTGTGATTGTGCCTACACCGTCGCCACCTTTAAGAATGACCTCGCCTTTGCGGTCTGCAAGTAAACGTACATCTACCGTTAAGGGAGCTTTGTCAGTACAGTCGGGATCATCTCCGGCATCCTTGATAACGACAGCATGTGCAGAGTGTTGATCACAATGGCCATCTGTTACTTGAAAGGTTACCTTGGTTTTGTTGGGTAACAGGCTTTCAATCGTATCAGGTACTTTGCCACTTAATAGCCCAAGCGTTGCTGCGCGCGCAGCTGCCGCAGAGCAAGCACCAGTGGTGAAGCCTTTGCGTGTGCCTTTCTTTTTCTTTTTTTTCATTGCCACGTTATGTGCCTGAAAAGTAAGTTGGGTTTATGCTTTTTGTTGCGCTTCGGCCAATGCCAATAAGGCATGAATAGCAGAAACAACCAATGTGGAACCACCTTTACGTCCTTTAGTAATAATCCACGGAACATTATTTACTTCACTAATAATATCTTTAGATTCTTCGGCAGATACAAAACCAACTGGCATGCCTACGATGAGTGATGGCTTCAGGTTTTCTTCTCGTATCAATCTATCAATTTCTAATAATGCGGTTGGCGCGTTTCCAACAGCGACAATGCTATTTTCAAGCAGCCCCAATTTGTGCGCTTTGCGCATAGCTTGAACCGCACGTGTGGTATTTTCTGCCTTGGCTTGTTCTATGACATCTGGATCAGCAATGAAATGGTGTGTGTTCACGCCAAAATGAGCGAGCCTTGGCTTAGATAAACCGACACAAATCATTTCAACATCAGCGACTATATTGGCACCGCCAGCAATGGCTTTTAGTCCTGCGCTAACGGCATCAGAATGAAAAAGCGCGAGACCGTTAAATTCAAAGTCAGCAGTCGCATGAATCATACGGCGGACGATCTGCCATTGGTCTGCAGGATAATTATGTTCACCAGTTTCCTTGTCTACGATCGCAAAGGAATCATGCTCGATCTTTTGTCCAGCTTGTGTGAGCTGTTCGGTAACGACGTTGCTCATGCGGCTACTCCTGACTTGTCATCATGATCGTGATCGTGTGAATGGCTATGATCATGACTGTGACCCTGACCATGTTCTTCAGCAAACTTGCGATAGCTACAGCCATCACATTCCATCATTTTACGGTCAGTATCTTCACCACTGGCCTGAGTAACACGCTGGTTAAGTAGCTCATAGATCTCAGGTTCAAAACCGAAATATTGACCATGTGAAATAGCGATTTGTGGGTACTGTTGTTGTAGACGAGTTACTTGGCGATTAATCCGTTCAATTAATGTGCCGGTGAATAGGTAGTAGGGTAGGATTGCAATTTGTGTCATACCGAGAGCAACTTGTTTTTGTACAACGGCTTCTAGGCGAGGGTAGGTAATGCCTGTGAAAGCAATATCAATATTTTCATGATCCGTTTCATCAAATAACCAGCGTGCCATTTTAGCAATTTCACCATTGGCAACGCGATCCGATGCACCACGACCAAGAATAATGACGCCTGTGGTTTTTGGATCTGGCATATCCAATTTCTTCATTACACTGAGTAGACTACGCTTTAGAATGCTAAGAATTTCATCATTTGCACCAAGTTGAGGAGTGTAAATAAATTCAACCTTGCTATGACGCTGACGTGCTTCATTAATGTGATGTGGAATTTCCATCTTTACGTGGCCGGCTGCGTTTAAAATGAGCGGCACTACAATAACGCGATCAGCATCTTTCGCCGCATTATCTAGTCCGCCATCTAACAAGACATCCGAAAATTCGATAAAGCAGGTTTCGATTCGCCATTGTGGATTCATTTCTTTCCACTTGGTAGAAAAACGATCTATCTCGTCATTGCCAGGTGTATGACGTGAACCGTGACCAACTAATAATATGGATGTATTCATGATGCTGTTTCCTGCTGTTTTTTTACTTTGCGAAAACGATGACTAAATTCTTTGTCGTAAAGTTTCGATTTCTTTAATTCTGGCCATTGCCGTGCGCCGATAGTAGGGCTGGCAATAATCATGGCTTGGCTGGTGATTTTTTCTGCAATACACTTTTCACGAATGTTACTAATTGTACCGTGGACAATTTTTTCTTCGCCAGGCCAGCTTGCTTTGTGGACAACCAATATTGGTGAATCTTCATGCCAACCGGCAGCAAGCAGTTCTGTTTTAACTTTCTTTAATAAAGTGATAGAAAGAAAAATGCACATTGTGCAATGATGTTGTGCCAATTCTTGTAGTGATTCACCCTCTGGCATCGGTGTTCGGCCTTCGGTGCGAGTAAGAATCACGGTTTGCGTTACTTCAGGTAGCGTTAAACTTTCAACGCCTGCCGCAGCGGAAGCCATGGCGGATGAGACACCGGGTACAACGCCGACATCGATACCCGCTGCATCGAGTGGTTGCACCATTTCAATTAGTGCACCGTACAAGCCGGGATCACCCGTTTGTAGGCGAACGACAATTTTGTTTTCTGACGCGTGTTTGATTAACCAAGCTGTAATTTCATCAAGATTCATACCTTTAGAATCTTGTATCTCACAACCTTCTTTTGCCCAGCGCATAGCGGCTTCTGATACCAATGAACCGGCAAACAAAATTGCATCGGCCTTGGAAATAAGGCCTTGGCCTTTTACGGTCATTAATTCTGGATCACCGGGACCTGCGCCAACGAACCATACTTTCGCTAGATTATTATTATGTTTATCGTTCATGACATAAACAAGCGTGCGCTTGCCTCGGGGTTAGAAGGGAAGTACATGTGGAGATACGAGGCATGTAATCTGTCCTGTCGATAAACAGCTTCACCACGACCACGTTTGCGTGAACTTTTACTTGTTGTTACAGCAGTGAGTTGGGTGTCCATGGTTGAATGATGAAAAGTATGGCCGTGCATTTCACCCTCGGGTAACTCAACGCTGTGCATACCTAGATTAGCAAGACGTTGCTGCATTTTTGCATGGCCATTTAATAAGCCAACCATTTTTTGTGACTGGCCTTCCTTGTCAGTCAATGTTTCAAGTAGGTAAAGCATGCCTCCACACTCGGCAACAATGGGTTTGCCTTGCTGTTGATGCTGTTTAATCGCGTTATGCATTGCGGTGTTGTTGCCAAGGCTCTCAAGGTGTAGCTCTGGATAGCCGCCAGGAAAGTAAAGGCTGTCGGCTTCGGGTAATCCATCATCATCAAGTGGCGAGAAGTAACTCAACTTAGCACCCATTTCTGTTAACAGTTCAAGATTGGCCTTATAAACAAAGGCAAAAGCAGAATCACGTGCAACGGCAATGCGCTTGCCTTGTAATAATGTAGCGGGTGTTGAAGTTTCAACAGATTCGAAGTGAACCGGCTCAGGATGGTAGTCAAAACCTGCATCAATAAAATGTTGTTTGGCCGCATTGATACGGATATCGAGATCGTTGATTTCATCTGCTTGCACTAAACCAAGATGGCGTGAAGGCAGTTCGCAAGCACTATCACGTGGTAGTGCACCAATATAAGGTATAGCGTTCAAACTTTCAGAGAGCATATCGCCGTGACCAGCACTGGCAACGCGATTTGCGACGACACCAGCAAAGGGCATATTTTCGCGATAATGTGCAAGGCCATAGGCTATCGCACCAAAGGTTTGCGCCATCGCAGTTGAATCAATCACGGCTAATACGGGGATACCAAATAGTTCAGCAAGATCGGCACTTGAGGTTGTGCCATCAAACAAACCCATGACACCTTCAATTAAAATAAGATCAGCTTCACATGCTGCTTTGTATAACAATTCTCGGCAATGTGTTTCGCCACCCATCCAAAGGTCGAGTTGATAAACGGGTAGTCCACAAGCTTGTTCAAGAATCATAGGGTCAAGAAAGTCAGGGCCGGTTTTAAAAACACGCACTTTCTTACCTTGTTCGGCATAGAGTCTTGAGAGTGCAGCAGTTACGGTTGTTTTGCCTTGACCAGATGCTGGGGCGCTAATGAGTAAAGCAGGGCATTGAGTTGAATTCATAGCTCAATCCCTTTTTGTGCACAGACACCTGCCTTATAAGCATGCTTTGTATTTTGCATATCGGTAACGGTGTCGGCGATCTCAATCAATTCGGGTTGCGCGGCACGACCTGTAATAATGACGTGTTGCATATGCGGGCGTTGTTTCAATGTTGCTAATACTCTATCAAGTGAAAGATACTTATGTTTAAGGGTAATATTTAATTCATCTAATACGACGAGGTCATAATCTGCATTGGCTAAATATTCACATGCCTTTTGCCATGCGGCTTCAGCGGCTTGAATATCACGTTGGCGATCTTGGGTTTCCCAAGTAAAGCCTTCACCCATAACATGGTAGTCATTATGTAATATTTTTCGGAAGAACAATTCTTCGCCCGTGGCATTTTTGCCTTTACCAAATTGAATAACGGCAACACGCATCTCATGACCCAATGCACGGGCAACCATACCAAAGGCAGCACTGCTCTTGCCTTTACCATTGCCAGTGTGGACAAGGATAATGCCGCGTTCTTCGGTAGCTTTGGCTATACCTGCATCGACAACAGCCTTTTTATGCTGCATACGTTGTTGATGGCGTTGGTCAGCGTTTGTCGTCGACATAATTAAACAGTAGTGCCTGTTTTACGTAATAGGTGACCTGATACGCTACCAAGCATAAGCCAAAAGGCAGCATTGGCTAATGCACTGGCAATAATAAAGTCATGCCGCAATTGTTCTGGTGCTGAACTATATGCTTGCGTAGGAACGGGCGCACCAATGGCATGCGGCATAGCAAGGAATACCAAGCCAATACCTTTTAATGCGATGTGGTTAGTAAAGACCAATAGACCAAGACCTATTGCAGTGGCAATGACGGTGGCAACCCACCAAATCTGTTGGTAATCGAGTGGTGCACCGAGGGTACCGGGTAACTTGGGTGTTAGCCCAAGTGCGGGGGCAACAAAAAAGCACAGATAACCAGCCACACCCCAGAGTACACCTTTACGCAAGCCTACTTGCTTGCTTAAAGTGATCGCACTCGCAAGGATCATGGCAAAACTAATGCCTGCAAGTACATTGGCAAGCAATGTGAACAAATGACGTTCGACTATCTCGCCATCATCACTATGTGTATCTGAGCTGGCATGTTCATGTTGTGTTGGCGCGCCCGCTTCATAGCGTTCCGCTTCTTGAATAAGCGGAATGACTTGAAGATGTTGAACACCAGTGAATAGGACACCTGTCAGTGTGCCAGCGATAATGGCAGCAAACAAAATACGACGTAACATAATTTTTTAACTTAGTGGCAGGGGAAGCTCATACCATGGCGAGTGTCGTGCGATGCATTATGAACGACATTATTGTTGCCTTGAACGAAACCAACACCGGCTAACATAATAATCCCAAGTGTTAATGCGACAGCCGCAGTGATAAGTCGGCTACTTAGCGTTTGTGTGTGACTTGAAGCAGTTGTTACGTGGTTCATGCATGTTCTCCTCGAACAAAAATATTATTTAATTTTTCTGGAGGAGAGTTTTGAAAGGAAGTCGTGCCTATTTCCTTCTGACAGCTCGCCCTCCGCAGTGTCAAAACATTCTTTTGGCCGGTCTCCGGACTCACGAGTGGGCTAGAACCCTAATCTGCGCCTTCCCATGCCGTGACACAGTGGCGAAATGCAGATATTTACTCGTTTACCGTTGCGGGGGCAGTATCGGGATTGTCTCTGTTTAACCCTATTTTATAGGGTGAGAGACGCACCGATTTTCCGTTTCATCCTTTGAGTGAAAGCTCGCAGGACACCTAAAGTAAGTCACCGTAACGTATATGGGAGCAGCGTATTTGTCAAGAAATCAAAGCTGAAGTTGAGTTTTTAAAAGCGGTTTATTGGCAGAGCTTTTCTTCTTATCTTATTGATTATAAAGAGGACTATGGAATGGTGCCGAAGAGAGGACTTGAACCTCCACGGGGTTACCCCCACTAGCACCTGAAGCTAGCGTGTCTACCAATTTCACCACTTCGGCATGTTCGGCGGGACTTTAACTATTGGCCTGATTAATGTCAATTGGGTCAAGTGAGTTCCCTAACTCTATATAGGATGTCACAATAGGCCATGACAAAATCAAATAAGCCAGCTGATCCGCATTCCCAGCGTGAAGCCGAGAAATACCAACGTCCCATTCCAAGTCGTGAATTCATTTTATCGGTGTTAGCCGATGCGGATAAACCACTGACATTTAGGCATTTAGCAAGTGAATTAGGGCTAGATGAAGATATTGATCACATTGCCTTACAGCGACGTTTGAACGCAATGGAGCGTGATGGGCAGTTATTACGTAACCGTCGTGGAGGTTTTTGCCTGCCAGAGCGTTTAGATCTTGTTACGGGGCGGGTTACAGCACATCCAGATGGATTTGGTTTTTTAATACCAGACGAGGGTGGTGAAGATGTATTTTTGACCGGTCGCCAAATGCGCAGCATTTTACATGGCGATCGTGCGATCGTGCGTGTCACGGGTGTTGATAGACGCGGTCGTCGTGAGGGTGCGGTGGTTGAGGTTATTGAGCGTAATACCGAATCTGTTGTCGGTCGCTATCACGAAGAATCAGGTGTGAGTTTTGTTGTATCAGATAACACGCGTTTACAAGATATTAATATTCCGGTTGATCAACGAGGTGCAGCGAAGCCAGGTCAAATCGTTGTCGTCGCCATTACCCAGCAACCTAATCGACGTTCACAACCCATTGGTCGTATTAGTGAAGTTTTGGGTGACCATATGGCGCCGGGTATGGAAATCGATGTGGCAATTCGTTCACACGGTTTGCCACATGAATGGTCAGATGAAGTTATGCAAGCCGCAGCTAAATTCGGTGACAGTATTCCTGAAACGGATATTGCTGATCGTGAAGACTTGCGTGAAGTGCCGCTAGTGACCATCGATGGTAAGGATGCACGTGATTTTGATGACGCTGTTTTTTGTGAACCACATGGTAAGGGATGGAAGTTAGTCGTCGCGATTGCGGATGTATCGACTTATGTTGAAAAGGGTGATGCTTTAGACAAGGAGGCGGTTGAGCGTGGTAACTCTGTTTATTTCCCGCAACGTGTTATCCCTATGTTACCAGAGAACCTATCGAATGGTTTATGTTCACTCAATCCTGATGTTGATCGCTTGTGCATGGTTTGTGAAATGCACTTTAGTGCTACAGGTAAATTAGGTGACTATCGATTTATGCGTGGGGTGATGCGTTCACATGCGCGTTTGACTTACTCACAAGTAGCGGCGATGTTGGTTGATAAAGATGCAGCATTGCGCGAAACATATAATGCAGTTGTTCCGCATCTTGAGAACCTATATGGGCTTTATGCGGTGTTGCGTAAAGCACGTGACAAGCGCGGCTCGATTGATTTTGATACGACTGAAACGCGTATTGAATTTGGTGAAGACAAAAAGATTGAACGCATATCACCTGTCGTAAGAAATGATGCTCACAAGTTGATTGAAGAGTGCATGATCAATGCAAATATCGCAGCAGCACATTATTTATTAAAGAACAAAATGCCAACGCCATTTCGTATACATGATGGCCCACAAGGTGAGCGTTTAAGTGACTTGCGTGATTTTCTTACCGAACTGGGATTGACCTTGGGCGGCGGTGAAGATCCGGAACCAAAACATTATGGGCAATTGTTGGCAAAGATCACCGATCGACCTGATTTTCATTTGATCCAAACTGTATTACTTCGCTCATTACAACAAGCAGTTTATTCAACTGAAAACATAGGCCATTTTGGTCTTGCGCTCGAGCACTACGCTCACTTTACATCGCCTATTCGACGTTACCCTGATTTAATGGTTCACCGTGCGATTCGCCATCTTATTGCAGGCGGAAAACCAGCAGGATTTAAATATAGCGCAGCAGATGTACAGCGTATTTCTGAACATAGCTCAATGACTGGGCGACGTGCAGATGATGCAACACGTGATGCCGTTGCATGGCTAAAATGCGAATACATGCTTGAGAAGGTCGGCGATGAATTTGAAGGCACTATTAGTGCAGTAACAGGTTTTGGTATTTTTGTAGAGCTTGATGATGTGTATGTGGAAGGTTTAGTACATGTTACGGCATTAGAAAATGATTTTTATCATTTTGATTCTATTTCGCACTGTTTAGTTGGTGAAAATACAGAACGCGTTTACAGAATAGGTGATCGCGTGCGCATTCAGGTAGCGAATGTAAATCTCGATGAGCGTAAAATTGACTTTACGTTGGTTAAATTTCTTTCTGAATCAACTCCGTATGCTAAGCGTAAACTTTCTGCTGTACGTAAGGGCAAGAAGCGTGATGGCAAGAAAAAAACCACAATGAGACGAAAAGCATCAGCAGGTGGTAGTAAAAAGAAGGTAAGCGGTAAGAAAAAATCGCGCGGTAAAGATAAATCTGAGAGCAAGAAAAAGAAGAGTTCTAGTAAGAAGAAGTCTAGCAAGAAGAAAGTAGCGAGCAAGAAGAAATCTTCTGGAAAGAAGAAAACCACGAATAAGCACAAGAAGAAAACAACCAGCAATAAAAAAACGACAGGCAAGAAGAAGGCTTCAGGTAAAAAGAAATCTAAATCCAAGGTTAAGAAATAATGTCAGAACAAAGGGTTTATGGGTTTCATTCAATTGAGGCTATTTTGCAACGCGAGCCAGAGCGTGTTCTTGAGGTTTGGTTATTAGATGGTCGTCAAGACAAACGTTTAGAGTCAGTGTTGACACTTTTGTCAACGCACGGTATTCGTTCGCAAAAAGTCAAACGAGAAAAACTTGATGAGCTTGCCGGGAGTACGCGGCATCAAGGCATTGTTGCACATTGTCGAGAAGCCTCTAGTCGTAATGAAAACTTTTTAGATCAGTTATTAGATAGTTTAGATGTGCCGCCGTTATTATTGATTCTTGATGGTGTGCAAGATCCGCATAATCTAGGTGCATGCCTTCGAACGGCAGACGCGGTAGGTGTTCATGCGGTTATTGTGCCTAAAGATAATGCGGCAACACTCAATGGTACTGTGCGTAAGGTCGCTTGTGGTGCAGCAGAAACAACGCCATTTGTTACCGTGACGAATCTTGCGCGTTGCCTACGAAATTTGAAAGAACGTGGTGTTTGGCTTGTCGGTGCGGCGGGCGAGGCAACAACAAGTATTTATCAACAAGATATGACAGGCGCACTCGCTATTGTGATGGGTGCGGAAGGTAAAGGCCTACGCCGCTTAACACGTGAGACCTGTGACCATCTTATTAACATTCCAATGCCGGGCAACGTTGAAAGTCTTAATGTTTCCGTCGCAACAGGTGTTTGTCTTTATGAGACATTACGGCAACGCAGTAGTTAACAAATCAATAATGTGCGGGTAATTTGTCGTTAATAGTAATTACACCGCTTTCTACCGTGATGTATCCACCGGTGGTTAAATCTTTAAATATACGGCTGACCATTTCACGCGACGCCCCAACCATATTAGCAATATCTTTTTGAGTTAATTTTTCGCGGATAACTTTTTTGCCATCATCTTCAGTTTTCGCGAATTTTAATAACGTGCCAGCAACGCGGCCATAGACATCCATGAGCGCAAGGCTTTCAATATTTTTATTGGCTTCACGAAGGCGTTTAGACAAACCTTTTAGCAGGTTGCGTACTAAACTGGGGTTATTATCGAGTACACGATTGAAGTCGGTTTGGTTAATCACACAAAATTGACATTGCTCCATCGTAACAACACGTGCTGAGCGAGGTTCATCATCAATCAAGGCAAGTTCACCAAAATATTCATTAGGTTCGAGAATAGAAATGGTGATTTCTTTACCATCTTCATCGCTGAGAACCACTTTTACTTTGCCGGAAATAATTAGATAGAGTGAATCGGTGTCATCGCCTTCGTTGATAATGACATTGTTCTTTGGGTAACTGCGTTTACTGGTAATTGCGACGATTTCATTCAGTTCAGATTCACTAAGCCCTGAGAAAAGGGGGATATTTTGCAGCTGCGCCGCATTGATATTTGTGGCCACTATTATTTCCTTACTATTATTATCTAACCTATTACGAAGCTTAGCATAGGCAAACCCATTGGTCTGTGGCTATAAATGTGTGTTTTTCACAAAAATAAGATGTTTTTTACTAAAAACCGCCTATTTCAGCGCGTTTTCCGTTGTCATCTGACCCTATCATGGGTAGAATTCCGTTCCCTGTTCAGCCAATGCTGATGCAGGAAATACAATTTGTTTAACTCCTTGCCTTTACACATGCAGTGGAAGGCTACAAATCCGAGAGGAGCGTCGATGAGACACTATGAAATCGTGTTTCTGGTCCACCCTGATCAGAGCGAGCAAGTACCAGCGATGGTAGAACGTTACCGTAGCACCATTGAAGCTAAAGATGGCAAAATCCATCGTTTAGAAGACTGGGGTCGTCGTCAACTTGCCTACCCAATTAACAAGATCCACAAAGCGCACTACGTACTCATGAATATTGAGTGTGGTCAGGACGTTTTGGATGAACTTGAATCGTTATTCCGCTTCAATGATGCCGTGATTCGTAACTTGGTTATCAAGTGTGATGAAGCCATTACCGATCAATCTCCACTAGCGAAGTCTAAAGAAGAAAAAGACTCTCGTGAAAGAGAACGCAGTGCAGATCGCGCACCAGCTAAAGCTGCTGAAGACGATGCACCAGAAGCTGCTGCTGAGCCTGCTGTTGAAGAAGAAGCCCCTGCAGCTGATGCCGAATAATCCGGTTACGCGAATTTAAGGAGAATTAAAGATGTCACGTTTTTTCCGTCGTAAAAAATTCTGTCGTTTTACAGCCGATGGCGTAAAACAGATTGATTACAAAGACCTTGCCACATTGAAGAATTATGTAACTGAAAATGGCAAAATTGTGCCTAGCCGTATTACCGGTACTAAGGCTCGTTACCAACGTCAGCTGTCTACGGCTATCAAGCGCGCTCGTTTTCTTGCGCTCTTACCGTACACAGACGCACACTAATACCCGGAGGATTTAAGCATGCAAGTTATACTGCTTGAGAAAGTACAAAATCTGGGTGACCTTGGTGAAAAGGTGAATGTGAAGGCCGGTTATGGTCGTAACTTCCTTATTCCAGTAGGTAAGGCAATCCCAGCCACTGAAGCGAATACCGCTGAATTTGAAGCACGTCGTGCTGAACTAGAAAAGGTTGCTGCTGAAAAACTAGCCGCTGCCCAAGAACGTGCTGATAAGTTAGCAGAATTGAGCATTACAGTTACACGTAAAGCATCAGATGAAGGTAAGTTATTCGGTTCGGTTAGTAATAATGATGTTGCCGAGGCGATTACTGAAGCGGGTGTTGAAGTGAGTAAAGCTGAAGTACGTATGCCTGAAGGCGCGATTCGAGCTACTGGCGAATTTGAAATTTCATTACATTTTCATACAGATGTAGACACTAAGCTCACCGTTACGGTTGCGGCTGAATAAGTAATCCGAATTACCTGCCTCGGCATCCGCTGGGGTAGGTTATTTCGTTCTTCCTTGATTTACCCTGAGTTCTTTAGTTATCCACAGCTTATATACAGGTTTGTGCATTGCCGATTGTGAAAATTGAAGTAATATTCTTTAATCACAGATGTGGTTGTATCAACCAGATCTGGGTATAGTTTAGACACCAAACATAATGACTAAAACAGCCGAGAAATATTGTAAACCATGCCTGATTTCGCCCCGAATCCAGTCGATATCAATACCAGTAGCGACGCTGCATTAGCTGCACTTAAGGTACCACCACATTCCAATGAGGCCGAGCAGTCTGTTTTAGGTGGCTTGATGTTGGATAACGAAAGTTATGACCACGTCACCGAAGTACTCGGCGAACAGGATTTTTATCGTCACGACCATCGTATGATCTTCCGTGCAATTGGCTATCTAGCTAATAAAGAAGAACCTTACGACGCAGTTACCGTATCTGAGTACCTACACGATCTTGGTGAACTGGAAAGCATGGGCGGCTTGGTTTTCCTAGGTGGGCTAGTACAAAACACCCCGAGTGCAGCCAATATCAAAGCCTATGCCGGGATTGTGCGTGAACGCTCTATATTGCGACAGCTAATCTCAGTGGGAACAGATATTAGTGATGCTGCGTTTAATACCCAAGGCGAAGACAGTAGTGTGATCCTTGATGAAGCTGAACGTCGTGTCTTAGAAATTGCCGAGCAACGTGCACGTGGTCGTAAGGGTTTCCAGAACATTAAAGACTTGCTCAATAAGAGTCTCGACCGCATTGATGAACTATTTCATTCTGATAATCCATTAACGGGTATCACAACGGGTTTTGATGACTTTGATTTACAAACATCAGGCCTGCAATCATCTGATTTGATTATCGTTGCTGGTCGTCCTTCAATGGGTAAAACAGCCTTTGCGATGAACCTCGCTGAGAATGCGGCGATTAAGAGTGGTGAGCCGGTTGCTATTTTTAGTATGGAAATGCCGAGTGAGCAACTCGCCATGCGTATGATGTCATCGTTGGGTCGAATCGATCAGCACCGTATTCGTACCGGTAAACTTGAACAGGATGATTGGCCACGTTTAAGCTCAGCGGTTGCATTGCTGTCCGAAGCACCGCTGTTTATTGATGATACGCCGGCACTGACGCCAGGTGAATTACGTGCTCGCGCACGACGTTTGAAACGTGAAAATGGCGGTAAGTTGGGCATGATCATTATTGATTATCTTCAATTGATGCAGGGTGGTGGTAGTCGTCAAGAAAACCGTGCAACTGAAATTTCTGAAATATCACGCGGGTTAAAAGCCTTAGCAAAAGAACTGGATGTCCCCGTGATCGCCTTGTCACAGTTAAACCGTGGTTTGGAGCAACGCCCAAACAAACGCCCAATTATGTCTGACCTTCGAGAGTCGGGTGCGATTGAGCAAGATGCAGATGTGATTGCTTTTATTTATCGCGATGAAGTCTATAACGAAGACAGCCCAGATAAAGGCGTTGCTGAAATCATTATCGCCAAACAACGTAATGGCCCCATCGGAACAGTGCGTTTAACCTTCCGCGGTCAGTTCACCCGATTTGAAAACTTTATGCCGGATAGTTACGCCGGTAATTTCGAAGGTGCTGAATGAGCCGTCCGCTACGAGCGGAAATTTCCCTCAGCGCCTTGCAGCATAATTTGCAACAGGCGCGTAACGCTGCACCTTCTTCAAAAGTCATCGCTGTTATTAAGGCCAATGGTTATGGTCATGGCATGCAAATGGTGGCGCATGCATTAAATACAGCGGATGCATTTGCTGTGGCAAGTATCGAAGAGGCGATTAATTTACGCGAGTCAGGTGTACATCAACCGATTGTTTTGTTGGAAGGTTTTTTTGATGTGGATGACTTGTTGTTATTACAGGCTTATTCTTTACAACCCGTCATTCATAATCAACACCAGTTAGAAATGTTAGAACAAGCATCACTCACGTATGCTTTTGATGTCTGGATGAAGATTGATACGGGTATGCATCGGCTTGGTTTTTCAACAATGGACACGAAACAAGCGTATGCACGATTAAAAGAATGTGATGCGGTTGAGTCGATTCATGTTATTACTCATTTTGCATGTGCAGATGATCAAGAAAACTTGGCAACCGCGTATCAAATTGCGTTGTTTAAAAAGACACTTGAAGACTCAGAAATTAATGCAAGCACTAGTCTTGCCAATTCGGCAGGGATACTCGGTTTTCCTGAGAGTCATGCAGATTGGATTCGCCCGGGTATTATGTTGTATGGGGCAAGCCCGTTTGTAGATGATGACATTGAATCGCTTTCTCTAAAACCAGCAATGAATCTAGTGAGTGCATTAATTTCAGTACGTGAAGTGATGCGTGGTGAGTCAGTAGGTTATGGTGGTGATTGGATTTGTCCGGAGAAAATGCGTGTCGGTGTGGTGGCTTGTGGATATGGTGATGGTTACCCACGTCATGCGGCAGCAGGAACACCGGTATTGGTTAAAGGGCAACGTGTGTCGTTAATTGGTCGTGTATCGATGGATATGTTGGCAGTCGACCTACGTGACTGTGAAGCTCAAATTGGTGATCCGGTGACGTTATGGGGTGCGGGTTTACCGGCAGATGAAGTTGCGCAACATGCTGAAACGATTGCTTATGAATTATTCTGTAATGTTGCTCCACGCGTACCACGTATCGAAGTAAAGTAAGGGAAATTTCGTCAGTATGGCTAAGGCAAAGCAAGTTTATACATGCAGTGCATGTGGAGCACAGTCAGGAAAATGGAATGGGCAGTGTGGTGACTGTGGTGCATGGAACACGCTCGAAGAAACCGTTGTTAGCATTAGCAGTAAAAGTGCTCCTCGCAGTGCGCGTTTTCAAGGCTATGCGGGAGATATCTCTGTACAATCACTCACCGAAGTCAGCCCAGAAGAACAAGTTCGATTTTCAATTGGTATTTCTGAATTAGATCGTGTGCTTGGTGGTGGCGTTGTACCGGGTTCTGTCATTTTGATTGGCGGTGATCCCGGGATCGGTAAATCGACGATCTTGCAACAAGCACTTGCTGAATTAGGTAAGACACTAAAGCCTTTGTATATCACCGGTGAAGAATCGTTACAGCAAGTGAGTATGCGTGCGCATCGATTGGGTTTGGATGAAACGGATATTCGTTTGTTGAGCGAGACCTGTGTTGAAAAGATTATAGAAACAGCGCAAAAAGAAAAACCACAAGTGATGGTGATTGATTCAATTCAAACCATTTTCACTGAGCTATTACAATCTGCCCCCGGTTCGGTTGCGCAGGTACGCGATAGTGCCGCGCAACTTGTTCGATACGCCAAACAAACCGGTACGGTTTTATTTCTCGTTGGCCATGTAACCAAAGAGGGTGCGCTGGCAGGGCCTCGTGTACTTGAACATATGGTTGATACGGTACTTTATTTTGAAGGTGATAGCTCAAGCCCATACCGAGTTATTCGTGCTGTTAAAAACCGTTTTGGTGCAGTAAATGAATTGGGTGTATTCGCGATGACAGAAAAGGGGCTGCGCGAAGTGAACAACCCCTCGGCGATCTTTTTATCTCGTCATGATGAAGACGTTCCTGGCAGCGTAGTGATGGTAACGCGAGAAGGGAGTCGGCCTATGTTAGTTGAAGTGCAGGCACTGGTTGCTGAGAGTCACACTGCTAATCCACGACGCGTTGCATTAGGGGTGGATGCGCAGCGGTTATCTATGTTGCTTGCCCTGTTAGATCGTCATGGTGGTGTTGCCATGTATGATTATGATGTGTTCGTTAATATTGTTGGTGGAATGCGTATCAATGAAACAGGCGCAGACCTTAGTGTTATTCTTTCTATTCTTTCTAGTTTTCGAGATAAGCCTGTTCCTAAAGACTGGATAATCTTCGGTGAAGTAGGCTTGGCTGGTGAAATTAGGCCAGTGCAAAATGGTCAAGAACGTTTACGTGAAGCAGCCAAGCACGGATTTACATGCGCAATTATTCCTAAAGCCAATGCGCCTAAACAAAATATAAAAGGCATTGATGTTAAAGCCGTTAGCCGACTTTCAGAAGTGTTAGATTACATTTAATGAGCACTACGTTTGTAGTGATGAGAACTCACGTTCAAGCAGGCTCGAATCACTTAAGTTAAGCTCAACCAATCGGCGCAGGTGCGTAATGCTGTCGATATCAATATGCTCGCAGTGAAAACCAACATGGTCTGCTTCAATATGTGCGACCTTAACATCCATGCTAATGGTGCTAATATTATCGCTGAGTACGATACGAAGTTGACCTATGTCACCGACCTTAGCAGTCCATGAATCAGGTTTTTTAACTAGCGCCCCTTTTAGGGAAATATCGATCATGTAGGTTTGTAAATTGTTTGCATTGATATGAATACTGGTTAAGGTATCAAATAAGACACGTGTGTGTTGACGTTGCTCTTGTTCAGATGTTGATTGATTCATATAAATACCCCATATGTTTATGCTACGCGTGTAAATGAAACTGTAAAGTGAGCTTGCCAATTTTAATTAAGTCGCCATCATGCAGCAGGTGGCTTTTGTCGCCGATGTCATCGGTGTCCGCAACACTGAGTTTGTCTGCTTCCGCAAGATTTGAAATAAAGTAACCATCGCTACGCAGGGCAATTAAGGCGGGTGACATGCCTAATTTACCAAGATCAGTTAGTCCAGAATGCAGCTTAAATGTTTTTCCTAAATTCTTGCCGCTCATTATTTGCAACCAGCCCGCAATTGCTGAGTTAGCTTCAGTCGGGATTGGCTTATCTTCTGTGTCGTTAAAGATAGGTACTGCTGTGTCAGCACTTTGTTCAGGCTGTTCATCATCGCTTGAAGTTTGTATCGAATCAGTACGGTAACGCAAGGTATGTTTACCGATACGGATAATATCGTTGTGTTCTAAAACATGCTCATCGATTGGCTTGTGATTAACAAAAATGGGGTTGTCGTTATCATTATGGGTGATAGTACAGATATTATCACGGGTAAGAATGCGGGCATGTTGTGGGCCAATCGCAAGGCTATCAATATGCACATCACAGCTTGGTTCACGACCAATATTGACCAATCCTTCTTCTAAAGGAAAGACCTGAAGTGTTTTACCTTTAAATCCTAGGGTCAGCGTTGGCAAGTTGGCTTACCTGTTTTGTTATACGTCATATTAATCAGAGTATAGCGGTAGTTTCGCGCTCTGCGTCGTGTCATTGGTCACATTTTGTTGACCGTTGGTCGATTTAATCAAATACCCTCTTTTATTTCCTTATCAAGTGAAGGGTAAATCCTCGCCGTTTTAACAGCGTTGTCGCCACTTTGAAGAATTTCGATAGGGTGGCCAGCAATTTTTACACTGGTGCCTGGCTCCGGAATGGTTTCAAGTTGTTCGAGCAATAGGCCATTAAGGGTTTTAGGACCTTTAGTGGGTAATGACCAATTTAATAGTTTATTGAGCTCGCGGATATTGATCGTACAATCAACTAGCCAAGTTCCATCATCTTGTGGGTGGACTTCTTGGAAATTAGTTGCGGGATCAGTAGTAAATTCACCAACAATTTCCTCAAGAATATCTTCCAGAGTGACTAATCCTTGTAATTCACCGTATTCGTTAACGACAAGGGCAATTCGTCGCTTAACGCGTTGGAAATTAAGTAATTGGGTATTGAGGCTAGTACCTTCAGGTACAAAATAAGGGTCACGTATTGTCTTTAGTAAACTTTGTTTATTGAAATCATTTTGATTCAATAATTTTAAAATGCGTCGCAAGTGTACGATGCCAATAATATTGTCGATATCGTCCTCATAGACAGGAAGGCGAGTATGTTGCGAGCTTTGTAGTAACTCAATAATGACCTCCCACTTATCATTAATATTAATACCAACCAATTCACCACGTGGCACCATAATGTCATCAACGCTGACTTGGTCTAAACCGAGAATGCCCAGCAGCATATCTTGGTGAGCGCGCGGGATAAGACCACCTGATTCAAGCACTACAGTACGTAACTCATCTTGTGTTAAATGCATTGAGTCAGACTGGTTTACATCGATCTTGAGTAATTTAAATAAAACATTAGTGAACTGAGTGACCAACCAAACAAGTGGGAAGGACAGTTTCATTAATGGTGCAAGAATAATCGTTGATGGAAAAGCAAAACGTTCGGGGCGCAAGGCAGCTAAGGTCTTAGGTGTTACTTCGGCAAACAGCACCATGATTACAGTAAGAATAATTGTAGAGGCAAAGACACTTAACTCACCGAAAAGACGCAACATAATGATCGCTGCCAATAATGTGATCATAATATTGACCGCATTGTTGCCAATTAAAATTAAGCCAATGAGTCGATCAGGTTTTTCGAGCAAGTGCTGCGATCGCATTGCGCCGCGATGTTTATCTTTGGCAAGGTGGCGTAAACGGTATCGGTTTAATGTCATTAAACTTGTTTCTGAACCAGAAAAGAACCCTGAGATCAGAATAAGAACAATGAAAATAACAAATAACGCGCCGAGCGATAATTCGTTTAACAAACAGAGAGACCTTTATGTGACGACATTAAGTCAGAATAATTTCGAGTACGAGTTTACTACCGAAATAAGCGAGTAGTAGGGTGATGAATCCAGCCAGTGTCCAGCGAATCGCTGTGCGTCCACGCCAGCCAGCCTGCCAACGGCCAAATAGTAAAATAGCAAACACAAACCATGCAACAATGGATAACACGGATTTATGAACTAGGTGTTGAGCAAAAATATCTTGTAGAAAAATAAAACCTGACATAAGCGCTGAACTTAATAAAATAAAGCCAAGCGTAATCATCTGGAATAATAATGACTCCATGACCTGCATCGGAGGCAAAACACGCATAAAACCACCTGGGTGTTTATGCCGGAGTTGATGATCTTGGATGGCGAGTAATATTGATTGTAAGGCCGCTATGGTGAGTAGGCTGTACGCGAACAATGACAGGACAATATGTATTTTAAGCTGCGCTGAATACTGGCTGCTCAGAATATGTTGAGTTTCAAATAGGTTATCCAGCAATAGTGCGATGGCGGCAACGGGTAGAATGAAGATGCCGAGATTCTCGATTGGTTGCTTAATAGCCGCAAGCAACATAAGCATCGCGACTAAGGCCATAATCAGCGACGCAGCGCTATAAAAACCGAGATTGATACCGACAGAGGTCACTACGCTGTGATAAACCACACCAATATGGAGGATAACAGCGCCTAAACCAAGAGAAATAAGCGCCATACGCGCGGTCGGCAGAGAGTCGGTTACTTGCACAAAACGCCTCCCCAGCAACAATGTCGTCACAAGGTAAAGTGCAATAGAAAGCGAGCTAATAATCAGTGTATTCATAAAGTCAAAATCTTGATTTTTGGTGAAAATCCCTTGTCAGGCCGTAGCCCATTTTATTTTTCTCTGTTAGGCTGAACACTAAGGATATTCGCACATTCAGCCGCATGATTGAAGTAGAAGTGATATTTAAGCAGGGATTAATGCCAGTGTAGGAAAAATCGAGCTTTTATCGGGTTTTTCTCCTAAACTATTGGTTGTTTCACCAAAAATAGCTAAGCTACTATAACAATAAGAATTTTTAGAAGGTTTTCAAAAAGATATGAAGTTACGTATTCTGGGCTGCAGTGGCGGTGTTAGTGCGGGTTTACATAGCACTTCTCTGCTTGTTGATGATGATATCCTCATTGATGCAGGCTCGGGTGTTGGTAATCTAACGCTCGAAGAAATGTCTAAAATTAAGCATATTTTTATTACCCACTCCCACCTTGATCACGTTACTTTTTTACCGCTATTAATTGATACTATTTTTGATCGTGTAAAAGAGCCGGTATTGATACATGGTCAGGAAAAAACCTTACAAGCACTTCAGGCCTATATCTTTAACTGGGTGGTTTGGCCTGATTTTGCGGAATTACCACGCCCTGAAACCCCTGTTTTGAGCTATTCGTCTATTGAGCCGGGTTCGACATGGACTAATAATGGGCGCACCGTTGAAATGATTCCGGTCGAGCATATTGTGCCAACTGTGGGTTATCGAGTGGAAAGCGAAGCCGGTGCTTCGTTTGCCTTTAGTGGTGATACATCAACAAACGATTCTCTGTGGAATGCCCTTAATGCGCACGATAAACTGGATATGTTGATCGTGGAATCGGCATTTTCTAACCGCAATTTAATGCTCAGTAAGTTGGCGAAACATTACTGTCCAGAACTGCTCGCAGAAGACATCAAAAAGCTTAAACTGGATACCAAGATTTACATTACCCACCGTAAGCCCGGCGAAGAAGAAACTATCCTCAAAGAATGCCTGGAACTGATGCCTGATCTCGATATTACGGGACTCGAAGGTGGAGAGACTTTTACGTTATAATGCAGTTATTCCGTAGGCTGAGAAGCGGTCTATACGCACTATAACAAGAGTTTGGAACCCCCATCATGTTTGATACCTTAAGTGAACGCCTGTCAAAAACGATCAAAAACCTGCGTGGTCAGGGGCGTTTAGACGAAACCAATATAAAAGATGCCTTGCGTGATGTACGTATGGCGTTGCTTGAGGCTGACGTTGCCTTATCAGTGGTAAAAGCCTTTATTGATCAAGTGCGTGAGCGCGCAATCGGTCAAGAGGTGATGCAAAGCCTGACTCCAGGACAAGCCTTCATCAAGATTGTGAATGATGAATTGGTTAAGGTGATGGGTGAGGCAAATGTCGAGCTAAACCTGCAAACAACACCGCCTGCAGTGATTCTGATGGCAGGCCTGCAGGGTGCGGGTAAAACCACCAGTGTAGCCAAATTAGCGCGCCTGCTTAGCGAAAAAGACAAAAAGAAAGTGATGGTCACCAGTGTCGATGTTTATCGCCCAGCTGCGATTAAACAGCTAGAGACACTATCAGGTGAAGTCGGTGTCAATTTCTTCCCGAGCACTATCGAGCAAAAACCGATCGATATCGCGACAGCTGCAATTGAGCAGGCACGTAAGCAATTCATCGATGTTGTGATTATCGATACGGCGGGCCGCCTGCATATTGATGCTGACATGATGGATGAGCTGAAGGAAGTACACAGCCGTATTAATCCTGTCGAGACACTATTTGTCGTAGATAGCATGACCGGTCAAGATGCAGCGAACACAGCGAAAGCCTTTGATGAAGCCTTACCCCTCACTGGCGTGATCCTGACCAAAACGGACGGTGATGCCCGTGGAGGTGCAGCTCTATCGGTACGTCAAATTACCGGAAAACCGATTAAATTCCTGGGTGTAGGTGAAAAAACCACGGCGTTAGAAGCCTTCCACCCTGATCGGGTGGCCTCACGTATTCTGGGCATGGGCGACATGCTCAGCCTCATTGAAGAAGCGCAGGAAAAGGTCGATCACAAGCAAGCCGCAAAACTAGCGAATAAGTTAAAGAAAGGTAAAGGATTTGATTTGTCTGACTTTCGTGAGCAGCTCAAGCAAATGCAGAACATGGGCGGTATGAGCGGCATGATGGATAAATTGCCAGGCATGGGTGAGTTGCCAGCGGGCGTGAAAGATCAGGTGAATGACCGCGATATGCTTCGTTTGGGTGCCATTATCGATTCGATGACGCCTGGTGAGCGTTTACGCCCTGAGGTGATTAAGGGGTCACGTAAACGTCGCATTGCAGCAGGTTCAGGCACACAAGTTCAGGATGTGAATAAACTGCTCAAGCAGTTTAAGCAAATGCAGAAAATGATGAAAAAAATGAAGGGTGGCGGCATGAAAAAACTTATGCGAGGCATTCCTGGCATGGGCAAAATGCCATTTCCAGGCGCTTAACCGTCTTTTTGGGGGCTATAACCTTTTTCCTAGTAGGGATATAAGAAAAATAGTCCTTCAGAAGCACTAATCAGATGCTTCTAGGTCTTTCTTTTTACAGAAAATAGCGTAGAATGCAGCGATTTTTCGGGGTAGATCAGTTTCGACTCCGTCCGGTTACTATTGTGTTGGTTTGTGCTTTACGGCGTGGGCTGACAATTACTAAGAGGTTTAACTGACTTATGGTCACCATACGTTTATCACGCGCTGGTTCAAAGAAGCGTCCTTTTTATCATATTATTGTTACTGACAGTCGTAACCGTCGTGACGGTCGTTACCTTGAACGTTTGGGTTACTTCAACCCTGTAACACGTAGCGATAATGAAACACGTTTGAGCGTTAAACAAGATCGTATTGATCACTGGGTTAAGCTCGGTGCACAAACATCTGATCGTGTTGCTAAGTTATTAAAGGATCAAGCAGCTGCAGCTTAGCGTTGGATTCGCCTCCGTTATCTCATGAGCGACATGATCGTAGTGGGGAAAATCGCCGGTGTATTCGGCGTGCAAGGTTGGTGTAAGGTATTTTCACATACATCACCCCGCAAAAATATTTTGCAGTATTCACCTTGGTACTTAGAACGTAATGGTGAGTGGCAGCTGATTAATGTTCAGCAGGGTCGAGAGCAGGGCAAAGGTCTTGTTGCTCAACTTGAAGGTATCAATGATCGAGATGCTGCAGCAGCGTTAAATGGGTTAGAGGTTGCGATTAAGCAATCACAATTACCAGAACTGCCGAAGGATGAATACTATTGGTCTGACTTAATTGGACTAAAAGTAGAAACAGTGACAGGCGTGTCATTGGGTAAAGTAATTGACATGATGGAAACAGGCGCGAATGATGTTCTCATTGTGAAAAGTGATCAAGAAAGATTGATTCCGTTTTTACAACCGGATGTTGTAAACAAGGTTGATATCGAAGCCGGCTTAATCAAGGTTGACTGGGATCCGGAGTTTTAAACGTATGTCCTCGCTACAACATATTGCTGTTGTGACGTTGTTCCCAGACATGCTGCAGGCAGTCACTCAGTATGGCGTGACAGGGCGGGCATTGAAGTCAGGTTTAGTTGGAATGACAACACATGATCCACGTGATCATGCTAAGGACAAACATCGTACTGTTGATGATCGTCCTTATGGTGGTGGACCCGGCATGTTAATGCAGGTACAACCACTGCGCGATGCGATAGACGATGCACGCGCAAGCCATAGTGGAAAGCCTTATGTGGTGTATATGTCACCGCAAGGCAAGCGACTCAACCAACAAGGCGTAGCCGAGTTGGCACAACATGAAAATCTAGTGTTGGTGGCAGGGCGCTACGAAGGAATTGATGAACGATTGCTCAGCAGTGAAATTGATGCTGAAGTATCAATCGGGGATTACGTATTAAGCGGTGGTGAATTGGCAGCAGCCGTCATCATTGATGCAGTGGTAAGAATATTGCCAGGTGCACTAGGTGATGAGGCATCGGCCGAGCAAGACTCATTCATGAATGGCTTGTTGGACCATCCGCATTACACCAGACCGGAAGAGATAGAAGGTCAAGTTGTACCAGAAGTTTTGTTAAGTGGTAACCATGCAGCGATAGCACGTTGGCGCATGCAACAGTCATTAGGTAGAACTTGGGAAAAACGCCCAGACCTATTAGAGAAGATAGAACTAGATACAGAACAGCAACGATTATTAGATGAATACATCGCTGCGTTTGAAAAGTAATTAGAGAATTAAAGGTAGGAGTACGTCATGAGCAATATTATCGATAAAATTGAACAAGAACAGCTAAAGAGCGATGTGCCAGAATTTGGTCCAGGCGATACAGTTGTTGTTAATGTAAAAATTAAAGAAGGTGATCGTGAGCGTATTCAGGCCTATGAAGGTATTGTTATCGCTGTGCGTAACCGTGGTTTACACTCAGCTTTCACTGTTCGCAAGATTTCACATGGCGAAGGTGTTGAACGTGTTTTCCAAACACACAGTAATATGATTGACAGCATTAAAGTTAAGCGTAAGGGGGATGTTCGCCAAGCTAAACTTTACTACTTACGTGAATTGACTGGTAAAGCAGCACGTATTAAGGAAAAACTCTAAGACGACGTTTATGCGCACACGTGAATTGACACTTGTCACACTAGTCAATAGCGCAGCGCAAATAGTTGGTACTTGTTCACGGCGCCTTTTGGCGCCGTGTTTGTTTCTACTGTCATTAAATCCTCTTTATAGTGTGGCTGAAGCTATTCCAGGCGAAGAGCTTGCGGTTGATCCATTAACTGGTATTGTCCAATTAGCACAACAGGGCGCAACCGAACTTGCCTTACAGCAACTCAATGCGCAACAACCTAACCCACTTGATAATCCTGAGAATTGGCTGCGTTGGGAGCGACAACGTATTGCCCTATATCAACAATCCGGTAAGTGGCAAACCTTAATTAAACGCATAGATGAACAGGCTAGCTTTATTGATCCTGCTTATACGGAATGGTTTTCGGCACAACAAGCAGAAGCGATGCTGGAAATAGGGCAAGGGCTGCAAGCAAGAAGTATTTTCAGAAAACTTATTTGGCAACGTGATAAACCGCATGATGCTAAAGCACTGGCATTATGGCGTACGCATATTATTCGCAGTTATTTGTTGGATAAAAAAAGTAACGATGCGCATGCGGCCATGTTGCGTAACGAACAAGATTATCCTACGGATAGTTCAGAATCTGCGGTGTTGCTTCGAGCCAAAGTATTGTTGCTAGCAAAGCGAGCAGACGATGCAGCTGAATTGTTAAGTAAAAATAAAAATACAGCCAATGAAAAAGCGCTTTATTTTCTTGCAGCATTACGTAGTGCGAATTTACCTGCAAAAGTGGTTCTCAAAAAGGTTAATTCACAGCTGAAAAAGAAAAAAATAACGACACTCAATCGTTTGCGTTTATTAGCTGTAAAAACTGAAGCGAGTAAGGTTGAAGGTAATACAGGTCAAACTGTTGCGGCCATAGAAAAATATCTTAGCCTAACGAGAGAGAAACAGATTGATGATGGCCTGTTCCAAATTACGGGAGAACAGCTTTGGAAAGCATATCGCCAGCATGCTAAGGCTATTGGTAATAAACAACAGTTATTGCTAGGCGATGATGCAAGTTGGTTAGCAGAAGCGAAAAAATATAAAAAGAATACTTTACGTCAACGTACGATTTACGGTTTATTGGTATTAGAGTCACGTAATCCAGACATGCGTGATAAGGCAAATGAGTTATTGATTAAATCATTAAGAAAAAAAGATAAGGGAATTAGCGTAATTCGAAATCTTTATTTAGATAATGCGTTTTATATATCTCGTGAAGAGTTACCCGCACTAGCACGTTACAGTTTGTTAGAACAGGCATTAAAAGAGTCAGACATTAGTCTGGCATCAGAACTGATGCAAGGTTTAGAGAAAGCGCCGGAAGGTATTAATCCTTTGTTGTGGGAACTAAGGCGCGCGCGCGTGTTTGTGATGGCAGGCCAGCCTGATGAAGCTAGTTCAGTATTGAAAAATGTGGCTTCGACTAATTCATTAAACAACACAAAAGACTTAGATCGTTTTATGCAAGTGGTTTTTGATTTGCAAACAATTGAAGCGCATGAAAAAGCATATCAATTATTCAAGGCCTTGCTGACAAAAACAGTGCTGCCTAAAGTTCAGCGTGAATTATATTATTGGATGGCTGATTCACGTAAAGCGCAAGCACGTTATGCAGATGCAGCTGCATTGTATTTGAAATCATCGGAATCAAAAGAAGGGCCGCAACCTGATCTTTGGGCACAGTCTGCGCTTTATCAAGCAGCTGAATCATTAGCTAATGCAGGTTTGGTTGATGATGCGGCTAGGCTGTATAAAAAATTATTAGTTATAACTAAAGATGAGGCACGGCGCGGTCAATTACAAAGACGAATACAGCAACTTTGGTTAAAACGCAACAAAGAGCCTAAGGTGCCAGCATGATTGATTGTGCCGTAAAAGACTATACGGCGATTATTGATAGCCCATGTGGCATGCTAGGTATTTGGGATGACGGTAAGGTCTTGCAGGCGATTAACTTTCTTTATGGTGGTGCGCAAGCACGTTCACCACGTTCCGTATTAGCTGAAAAGGCGAGTATTCAGCTTGAAAAATTCTTTTATGATCCAAAATTTCAGTTTGATCTTCCTTTAGTTGCATCAGCAACACCCTTCCAGAAACAAGCCCGTCAGGCCTTGTTAAGTATTCCTGTTGGACAAACCATGAGTTATGGTAATGTGGCTAAGACAATTGCCAGTAGTCCGAGGGCAATTGCCGGCGCATGTCGTCGAAACCCTGTGCCTATTATTGTGCCTTGTCATCGTGTTATTGCGATAAATGGCATTGGTGGCTTTTCAGGTGCGCTGGATGGCAAGCCTTTAGAGAATAAGAAGTGGTTACTAAAACATGAGTCTGCAATCAAATAACGATCAAAGTGATATTGAGATATTTCTTGATGCGTTATGGATGGAGCGAGGTTTAAGTGATAATACGCTCACTGCTTACCGAAGTGATCTACAAGGTGTAGCTCAAGCTTTAAAAAAACTAGGTGAATCCTTACAGACAGCATCCCGCCAAGACCTGCTTACTTATCTTGCCGATCGTGCAAAAGGTGGCGCGCATGCACGGACTACCGCAAGACTTCTATCCAGTATTCGTCGTTTTTACCAATATCAAATTCGTGAAGGTTATTTAAAAGACGATCCCAGTGCACAAATTGACGCACCGAAAATCGCTCCTGCATTACCTAAATTACTCACTGAAGACGAAGTTGATGATTTACTAAATGCTCCCAATTGCGATAAAACACTTGGGCTACGTGATCGCACTATGCTGGAACTACTTTATGCTTGTGGCCTTAGAGTTAGCGAATTGATTAACCTTGAAATGTCACAAATCAATATGCAACAAGGTATTGTTCGGGTGATGGGCAAAGGTGGTAAAGAAAGGTTGGTACCTTTGGGTGAAGAAGCCCTTGATTGGCTTGAAAGTTATTTACGACAATCCCGTGCAGATATTATTAAAGGCCGGCCGGTTGATGCCCTGTTTCCAACGAATCGTGGCGGGGCAATGACACGCCAAGCCTTTTGGCAATTAATAAAGCGTTACGCAAAACAAGCCGGTATCAAAAAAGACCTTTCACCTCATACCTTGCGGCATGCCTTTGCGACGCACTTAATAAATCATGGTGCTGACCTTCGCGTAGTGCAGTTACTGCTGGGGCATAGTAATTTATCTACAACACAAATTTATACCCATGTTGCACGTGAACGGCTTAAGTCTTTGCATGCTGAGCATCATCCGAGAGGGTAGTTGCTAAATATTGATTTAGTATCTGTGTAGTTGATTTAGATCAATGAGTAGGATATGTAGCTTTGATATCTGTATGGAAGTAGATTAACTTTATAGAAACGTGAACAGGTGAAAATGCATGCCAAGTATTACAACGGAATATAAAGGGGATGCGTTGTTTGAGACCGAACTTGGCTCACATACGCTAAAGATCGATGTGCCTGAAAGTATGGGAGGCAAGGATCGTGGTCCTATGCCGCCACAACTTTTTATTGCCTCACTGGGCTCCTGTGTTGGTGTTCTAGTCAGAGATTTCTGCACCCATCATGGACTTGACCCAGAAGGCCTTAAGATTGATGTTTCCTATGAATTTGCTAAACATCCCAATAGAATGACAGATGTTATTGTTAATGTGAGACTACCCAATGCGCACTGTGATGATAGCTGTACACGTAAAGCACTTGAGCATGTGGCAGAACATTGCCCGGTACATGAGACGATTGCTACACTTGAAGAGGTACGCTTTAATATAGTGACAGCCTAAGGTGAGGTATTAGTCAATGAGTTCTAAAGTCACGACGGATCAATCAGTTGTCTTAATGATTACCAGCGGCATTATTGCCTTTAGTCTTTTTCTGCAATACGAATTTGCAATCAAGCAAGCGTTACTGTTTCTAATTGGTATAGGGCTGGGGGTAACATTGTTACACGCAGCCTTTGGTTTTACCGGTTCATGGCGTGTGTTTGTACGTAAACGGCGTGGTGCCGGTGTGCGTGCGCAAATATTATTAATTGCATTAACATCAGTATTGTTTTTTCCTCTTTTAGGTGAGGCGTTTCCTGAATTGAGGGCCAATGCGGCGTTAGCACCTGTTGGCATTTCTGTGCTTGTTGGTGCGTTTGTATTTGGCTTAGGTATGCAATTTGGTAATGGCTGTGGCTCGGGAACCTTGTTCACCGTGGGTGGAGGTCATGTGCGGATGTTGATCGTCCTGGCATTTTTTATTGTTGGTGCAACAATAGGTACAGTGCACTTACCCGTTTGGTTGACCTTGCCAAGTCTTGGAAAGATATCGATTATAAATAGTTTTGGCTGGCTAACAGCACTAATAATGCAGTTATTTGTGTTAGCCGTACTTTATGCTGTAGTTCGTGCGATTGAGAAAAAACGTCATAACGATGTCGTTCAACTTGGTGCACCCAGTGATAAATTATTTACCGAGCGACTTGTGTTTGGGCCTTGGACATTGGTTTGGGCTGTAGTGGCAATGGCACTGTTTAATCTGGCGACATTATTACTTGCCGGTCACCCTTGGACAATTACATTTGGCTTTGGCCTCTGGGGCACCAAGTTATGGGCTGCGATGGGTGGTGATGTGAGCCAATGGGCTTTTTGGCAAACGGGCTATGCCGCAAAGGCGTTGAACGGCAGTGTCTTGGCAGATACCACCACACTGATGAATTTTGGAATTATCCTCGGTGCAATGCTTGCTGCAGCGCTGGCTGGAAAGTTTGCCCCGGATAGCAAGATTAATAAGGCTGATCTTATGACAGCCATTATTGGTGGCTTATTAATGGGCTATGGTGCTCGGCTTGCCTTCGGTTGTAATATCGGTGGCCTGTTGGCAGGAATTAGCTCAGGTAGTTTGCATGGTTGGCTCTGGTTGATTGCTGGGTTTACTGGTACGCTAGTAGGTGTGCGGCTACGTATTATTTTTAAAATAGATAAGCCTATAGAGGCCTGATTATGGAACACAAATACAATCGCTGGATCATGGGAACAGCAGTAGGCGTCGTTGCAATTGCTGCCATGATCGACCATACGCGTCATACCTTACCCATTGCCCAGCCAAATGACATTGTTATTATTGATGATGAGTCGGATGCATCGCCCTGTTCTTTGGATGTTTCTCCTTGCAGCCTGGATTGAGTTCGCCGTCTAAGCAATACGCCACAAATATCCTTGAAGCTCTGAGTATTTTTGCCGATGCGCAATCGAATCTTGTTCTGGATGTCTTAGCGGGACAGACGCCGCATGAAAACGAAAAATTCCCTACAGGTGAATTGAATTTTGTAGATGCGGGTTGGCGAGGGTTTTATCATTGTCATGCAGCAGCAGAAAAACATTCTGAAGAACATGGACATTTTCATTTATTTGTTTGTTGTGGCGAAGAACAATGGACTCACGTAGCGGCATTATCAATCGATAATCTAGGTCAGCCGCGTAGTTGGTTCACTGTAAATCAATGGGTCACGGGAGCTAACTGGTTATCTGCCAATGATACTTTGTCGTTATTGGATGACGTTCATATTTCACCTGAAACCGGACTCACTGAGCAGTTTTTGTTATCAATGCTTGGTCTTTACCACGATGACCTAAGTGAATTATTGTTTGAGCGTGATAGGCGATTGACCCAGATCAATGCGGGTGCCAATATGGATGATACGCTTGAAGATAGAAGTGTGTATGTTTTAAGTTCCCGGCTTATTGCTCTTCAAGAACGCTTGGTTCAGTCTGTGCGTACATAAAATACATATCATTAATATAAGAGGTGAACCATGAATCTTCGTCACTTTTTTACATTCTTAGGTCTATTCGTAGTTAACTTGTCTTTGCAAGCAGCAACCTTGCCTGGGCCCGTTGTCGATTCGGCATGGTTGGCAAAAAACATGGATAAGGTTGTTATCCTCGATGCACGTAAAGATATCAAAAGCTTTACAGCTAAACCTGCATACAAACGAAATAAAAAAACCGGAAAACTAAAACTTGTTCGCGTCGGTGGACATATTACAGGTGCCAGATTGGTTAATTACAAAAAGGTGCGTGCCAACAGGGAGATTGACGGAAAAAAAGTAACACGTATGTTACCAGCAAAAGCTGATTTTGAAAAACTTATGCAGGCAGTAGGGATGAATAAAAACAACCTTGTAGTTATTGTTAGCAAGGGGCAGTCTGAAGGAGATGTAACCATAGCGACACGTCTATATTGGCAATTAAAGTACTATGGTCATACCAATATGGCTATTCTTGATGGAGGTGTGGCGCAGTGGATTAAAGATGGGAATAAGGTAAGTACAAAACCTGTAAAGGTAAGCAAAGGCAACTGGGTAGCAACGGTTGAGAATAAATCTATTCTCGCTAGCAGCGATGATGTTGCCAAGGCAGTAAAAGATAAAGCAGTCCAGATCGTTGATACACGCGCCTTGAGTCAATATCTAGGCACTTATAATAAATCGTATGTTTATGCAAAGGGTCATGTTCCCACGGCTAAGACATTTCCGGTGGAACTATTGACGCATCCTGGAGGAGTGGCTCGATTTACTTCTGCCAAAGATTTCGCTACGTTGGCCAATGAATTTGGTATTGACACAAAAAAATCAGTAATCACATATTGTAATAGCGGCCATCTTGCATCTGGAGCATGGTTTGTAATGAGTGAAGTAATGGGCAATAAACAAGCAAAACTTTATGATGGTTCTATGCATCAATGGACATTGGAAAAAAGGCCAACTACGATGATGAAACTAGAATAATTTTTGGTTTTATCCTTTCTCTATCTTATTTATCGATACAAAATATTTATTTATATCTGTTCTAGGTTATTTCTTACAGTTACTTGAAAAGCAGATTCAACTAAATAAACGCTATGGCACTCCCTTTTCGTTATTGCTGTACGATATCGACCATTTTAAAAATCAATGATGGTTTTGGTTATCAACGTGGGGATGATGTACTGATTCGTTTTGCATCAATACTGAAAAATGCACACAATGTTGATTATGTGTTTCGTCTTGGTGGTGAGGAGTTTGCAACTATTGCATCACACTGTAATTGTAGTCAGGCATAAGATATTGCAAAAAAATATCGTAAAACAACATCAGACTATGACGTTAATATTGACAGAAAAATGGCTATTAGCACTGGCATTGCAGAATTTGATCATAATGAAGCCTCTGATGAGCTTATATTTCGTGCTGACAAAGCCTGATACAAAGCTAAAGCCTATGGACGTGAGACCATAGTATTGTCAGACAAGATCAAAGATTAGTTTATATTTATTGGTTACTCTAAGATAAGAAAAAACTAAGGTGAATTAATAACACTTTGCATTTGCCCTTTGATTTGACCAGAGAAATCTGAACCATTAAAGGTAAACATATCTGACTTTTGATCTCGACGAATTGATGACACATACCGATTAATTTATGCTTTGTTTGATGCTCATAGAGTATAGTCTCATGCAAATATTGTTATAGACTGTGTCTACCTATTGAATAGCACTATTTTTGCATATCCTCTTTCTCCGTGTATAAATTTGGAAAATTTATGAAAATTCTTATTGTACTGACATCACATGATCAACTTGGCGATACTGGACAAAAAACCGGTTTTTGGTTAGAGGAATTTGCAACGCCATATTATGTTTTCAAAGATGCGGGCGCGGATATTACGTTGGCTTCACCTAAAGGTGGTCAGCCGCCACTGGATCCAAAAAGTGATGAGCCTGATTATCAAACCGAGGCAACAGAGCGTTTTAAAAATGATAGCAGTGCACAAGCAGTGCTTGGCAATACTTTAAAGCTCGTTGATATATTGGCAGATGATTATGATGCGGTGTTTTATCCTGGTGGACATGGCCCACTTTGGGATTTATCGGAGGATAGTGATTCAATTACAATAATTGAAAAAATGTATATGGCGGGTAAACCGGTTGCGGCCGTTTGTCATGCACCAGCAGTGTTCCGCCATACCAAGTCAGAGGGTGGTGAATACTTGGTGAAAGGGAAGTCTGTGACAGGGTTTAGTAACACAGAAGAGGCGGCAGTTCAGCTTTCTGATGTAGTGCCTTTTTTATTGGAAAATGAGTTGACAGAAAAAGGCGGCTGCTATTCAAAGGCGGATGATTGGCATCCTTATGCGGTAACGGATGGCAATTTAATTACCGGACAGAATCCTGCGTCATCGGATTCGGTGGCGAAAGCTGTGTTAGCAATGCTTAAATAAAGTCTTTTTAGATTGCTTTTTCAGCAATGAGAATGGCTCTGCGTGGAGCAGGGTAACCTTCAACTGTTTTGTTGGCATCATTGGGGTCGAGAAATTCTTTTAGTGAATGAAAAGTCATCCAGTCGGTTGCGCGTTGTTCTTCGGTGCTAGTTTGGTTCACATCCACCACCCGAATGTTCTTTAAGCCAGCACGTTCACACCAACGCACTAATAGCTCTATGGATGGAATAAACCAAACATTACGCATGCAGGCATAACGTTCCTTGGGAACAAGCACGCTATTTTCATCACCTTCAATAATCAATGTTTCAAGTACCAGTTCACCACCATTCACAAGGCAGTCCATTAGCTGTGTAATGTGGTCAACAGGGCTACGACGGTGATAGAGCACACCCATTGAGAAAACGGTATCAAAGCTTTCCAGTTTAGGTGGCAAATCATCAATACCGGCAGGTAATACCATGACATTATCGGCTTGAATATAGTTTTGCATTATCTGGAATTGCATATTAAATAATGCGGTTGGATCGATACCGACTACGCATGCTGGATCTTCTCCAGCCATACGCCAGCAGTGATAGCCATTACCACAGCCAACGTCGAGTACGTGATTGTTTTTTAGAGGAGAAATATGTTCTTTAAGGCGATCCCATTTCCAATCTGATTGCCATTCGGTATCAATGTCTAAACCAAATAACTCAAAAGGTCCTTTACGCCAAGGACGTAATTGCTTTAATTGTTTCGCAAGTTGAAGACGTTGTTCATCCGTCAGCTGATCTTTTTCTCCAATGCGTACAGCAGGGGAGTTTAAGTCAACTGAGTTTGGAGAGACTGTGGGTAATTCATTAATCGCCGCTTGCCATTTAGGAATATTACCAAAGCGTTCTGGATCAATACCCATACTAATTTGTTCAGGAAGTTTTTCAGTCCATGCGGCCAGTGGTCCATCTTGAAGATGGTCAAGAAAGTGTTGATAGAATTTCATTTAATGGCAATCAGTGAAATGAAGTTAAGACATTGCTGCCACACAAAAACTTGGCTGAAACCTGCTTGGGTTAGTCGTTGTCGATGAACTTCAATGGTATCTGGAATTAATACATTGTCGAGCGCGGCACGTTTTTGGCTTATTTCTAATTCACTATAACCATTGGCACGTTTGAAATTTAATTGTAGCTCTTCGAGTAATGCCTGTTCATCTGCGTCTTCGCTGATAACCTTCTCAGAAAGAACTAATGCACCACCATTATTGATGCCTGTCGCTATTTTACCTAATAGTGAAAGTCTTTCATCTGGAGCAATGAATTGTAGTGTAAAATTCATTATGACGAGGCTGGCTTGTTTGAGTTTAACATTGCGAATATCATCACAGATAACATCAACTGGTATGGTTCCATGTGTGTCATTGGCAATATTTTCACGGCATTGTTCAACCATTGCTTTGGCATTGTCAACAGCAATAATTTGACAGCCATCCGAATTTATTCGCCGACGCAGCGAGAGGGTAGAGGCACCTAAGGAACATCCCAAGTCATAGATATTTGAATTAGCTGTGACGAACTTCTCAGCAATAACGCCGAGTAATGGGATAAGGTTGTCATAGCCGGGTACTGAACGGCGAATCATATCTGGAAAGACATGTGCAACGCTCTCATCAAACACGAAATCAACGATCATGTCTTGCGGTGTAGCGTAAATATTGTCTCTGGTTTTGCTCATGTGTCTATCATCTCAGAATTAGGCGCAGAGGGTATCCGATTTACCTCAGAATCGCTACTTTCTGAGTACTTTATGATAAGGATCAATGACATTTCTGGCTAAATGGCTAACATACTATGTATTGAGGTTATATAAAGAGGAGGTTTGTCATGACGATAGTTAGGCATGGTATTTCGATTGGTATAGAGCGTATTGGCGAAGAATTTTTTATGACACTCTCAGTCACTGGGAAATTGACGCATGAAGATTACGAGCTAATTGCCCCTATGATTGATTCAGCCATAGAAGGAATTGCACAACCAAAAATAAAGATGTTTGTGGATGTGACTAGACTGGATGGCTGGGAGCTACGCGCAGCATGGGATGATCTGAAGTTGGGCATAAAACACGGTAAGCAGTTTGAGCGAGTCGCCATGTTAGGTAATAAATCCTGGCATGAGTGGGCTGTTAAGGTCGGCGGCTGGTTTGTTGATGCTGAAGTAAAATATTTTGAAGAGGAAACGAAGGCATTGGCGTGGCTACAGTCATAAAGAAATCTGTCTTTTATAGGGGCTTTGGGGGAGTGCTATTATTGCATCTTGTTGCCTGTGCAGGAGCAAAATCAGTCAATGAAACAGATAATGCACCTTTCGCTATTCGCTGTCATGATCCCCGACCAGAAATATGTACCTATCAATACACCCCCGTCTGTGCAACGAAGAATACCGGTGTTCGTTGTGTTACTACGCCATGTCCTGCGACAGAAAAGAGAACCTATGGCAATGCCTGTGTGGCGTGCAGTGACCCTAAGGTATTAGGCTATTCTTTGGGCGTTTGTAAATAATGGTTCGCATTTCGACTCTAATTTCGGGTTATACTTAAGCTAACTTTATAATATTGTGGTAGGAATTATGCCTTCTTTTGACGTGGTATCTGAAGTTGACAGTCATGAACTTAAAAATGCAGTGGATCAAGCAAATAGAGAAATTGCAAATCGATTTGATTTTAAGGGATCAGATTCTAAGATTGAGTTGAACGGAACAGATATGAAGGTGTCTAGTGATAGTAAGTTCCGTGTAGAGCAGGTTTGTTCGGTATTGCATCAAAAACTTGCAAAACGAGGCATTGATATTAATTGTCTTGATGCAGGTGATGTTGATGAAGCACTGAAAACGGCCAAGCAGGTGATTAAGGTAAGAGAAGGTCTTGATAAAGAAATGGCGAAAAAGGTCGTTAAACTAATCAAAGAAAGCAAGCTGAAGGTACAGGCCTCTATTCAGGGTGAACAAGTTCGAGTAACCGGTAAGAAACGAGATGATCTACAATCGGTAATGGCACTGCTGAAGAAATCTGATATCGAGTTGCCATTACAATTTAATAATTTTAGGGATTAAAAATGAATAGCATGAAATACAGTGCACAACTTATTTTAATTTTGGGCGCGTTAATAACGGTGCCATTGATGGCGGCTGACGAAGAAATCGCTAAATTGACTAAGAATTTGTCAGGGATAATCCCTGCTGACGCGAATTATCAGATATCTAAAACGCCTGTTCCTGGATTGTTTGAAGTAGATTTTGGTGATTACTTTGTTTATATCACCAGCGATGGTCAACATATCGTTAAAGGCGACATTATTAACATGGCCACCAATGTCAACGTAACAGATACTAAGCGTGCGACCAGTCGTTTAAAGTCGCTATCAGTAGTTGGCGAAAAAGATATGGTTGTTTATCCTGCTAAAAATAAGAAAACCTCAATGACGGTATTTACTGATATTGATTGTTCTTATTGCCGTAAATTACACAGTGAAATGAAGGGCTATAACGAACAGGGCATTGAAGTGCGTTATGTCTTTTATCCTCGTGCCGGTTTAGGTTCGAATTCACATCAAAAGGCAACCTCGGTTTGGTGTGCAGAGGATCAACGTAAAGCACTTGATGAAGTTAAAAGTGGCATAAAGATTGAAAAACGTGAATGTGCTACACCAATTTTCAAGCACGTTGAGGTTGCAAATAAACTAGGGGTTAATTCAACACCTACATTGATTTTTGATGATGGTACGATGATGCCAGGTTATATCCCCGCAGCACGTTTACCTTCAATCTTAAAGCAGCGTAAGATAATTCGTTAATTAAATTTCGATAGCAACCAGTTGGTTGGTGTTAGTCAGCAATAGTTTGGCCTTGACAGGGATGTCTGGCCATAATTTATTAATACCTGCAGCATAATATTGGAGTTGTTTTTTGTATTGCTCATTAAGTTCTGCAGTATCAATATTACGATGGGTTTTGTAATCAATGATGAGTAACATGTCTTTGTACTTAACTAAACGATCAATAATTCCATTGACTGTTTTCCCCGATTTATTAACGTAACTGATGGACACTTCATTCCATGCTTGTTCAAAGTGCTGAGGATTAAATAAGGCACTATTTTCTTTGTTGTCAATGACGGTAATTGCTTCTTGCCAATACTCAGAAAACGCCTCTCTGCTTATTGAGGTAGAATATTTATTTTGTATTTGTTGGTTAAGCGTCTCTCTTACAGCGCCATCAGTAAGACACTTTTCAATAACCTCATGAATCAATGTGCCCCGTAATAAAGCAGTTAGGCTTTCGCTATCTTCTTGATGTTCAGTTTCACCTTCAAGTTGGCTAGGTGAAACAATGTCGGCATAATTATCGATGTGAGAGGGGTTTGTAATATGATTGGGTAATGTTGATTTGGTTATTTCTGGTTGTGTTATGTTTACTTCAGTTATTTTTTCAGAAACATTGCTTGTGTGACAATAGTAACCATCAGAATCAATAAGTTTCAAGTCACTCAAGGAACGTTGGATATGTTCAAACCAACTCAATGCCGAGCCTTTTTTACTTGGTTTGCTCGCAGTAATATATAAATATTGTTGGGCACGAGTTATGGCAACATAAAGAAGGTTCGCGTCTTCCCGCTGTTGTGCTGAAGTTTGTTTTTTAAGAATGGCTATCGTTTGACTGTCAAGTAAGTCTTTCTTTGCAAGTAATTGAAACAAACGCGGTTGCATTTCACCGCTAGGCCAATCGACAAAGGCATTGTAGGCTGATTTATCACTTGGCATACTCGCGGTATCAGCAAGAAAGACAATAGGAGCCTCAAGTCCTTTGGCGCTATGAATTGTCATGATATCGACTTTTTGTTCTAAGTTGGCATCAGAAGCAGGATCAGGGCCTTCACGACCTTGTTTACTCAATACGGAAAGTCTTGCGCGAAATTGGGCAAGGCTTGGGTAACGACCGCTATCAATTTCGAGTGCAAGTTCAAGAAAACGTCGTAAATTGGCAAGTACACGGTTATGTAAATGCTTGGGGAAGCCTAAAGTGAATCGCGACATAACATCGCCAGTACAATAAATATGATCAAGCAAATCATGTACAGGTAAGCTATCAGCAAGTTTGTACCATGATGTTAATAATAACTGAGCACGCGCAAGTGTCATTGAACCTTCAGTTGGTATGGTTTGTAAGCGAGAGAACCAATTAAGATGCTTACCTTTTTCAAAACGAGCTAATGTCATTAAATCTTGTTCGCTACAGGAGAATAGAGGGCTGCGAAGTACACGTGCTAGTGCAAGATTGTTATAGGGGGTGTTTAATGTATCGAGGAGTGTTTGCATGTCTTGAATTTCAACACTGCTTAATAATGAGCCCGGTGCACTGCCTTGATAGGGTATAGAAAGTTTCTGTAGTGCTAGTTCGTAGCGCGCAATATGAGTTCGATTGCGTAACAAAATCATCACGTCACCATAATGTGCTAATCGTTGCCGGCCATTTTCCGTAATAACGGTTTTTTCTATAATAAGTTTATGTATTGTTTCAGCAAGCAGGGTTGCTTCTTTATCTCTACTATTGAGTTTCTCTTGGCGCGGCTCGTGTAAAGGGTTACGAAGCTCCAATTGTTCCTCAGTATCATCCAGCTCTGCTTGATCGTCATTGTCGACCATAGGTAATACATGCACTTCGCCATAGTTCTCAAGAAGGTGGGTGCTGTGTTCGCTGAAATCATTGAGCCGTGTATTTAGCTCACCTCTTGAAAAGACCAAATTAACAAAGTCGGTAATGGCCGGCGCAGAGCGCCATGATTTATTTAGCGGGATATCATTTGCCTTGAGATGCTGATTTAACCAGTTTCGCGCATAAGAAAATAATTGTGCGTCTGCGCGACGGAATCGATAAATTGACTGTTTAGCATCACCAACTAAGAATACGGAACGGCATCGTTCCGTATTAGCGGCTGAAAGTTCTTCTAGCAAAGGCAGCAGTAATCGCCACTGTGTTGGATTGGTATCTTGGAATTCATCGACGAGCATATGATCGATGCGCTGATCAAGTTTATATTGTATCCAATGAGCATGATGCGATGCATTGAGTAACTGACATGCTTGCCACTCAAGATCTGTAAAGTCGAGTAGGCGTTGTTGTTGTTTTATTTTTTGGTAATATTCAAGATAACAATTCCCTGCATAAAACCATGCAATGTTAGTTTGATAGTTACGGTGTCGAATAATGATGTCGTCTAGTTCCTGGCAGGTCGGACCAAGTATCTTTTGCAGAGCATCTAATTGATCTGCTTTTTCATCGCCAAGCTTTGTGCGGATGGTCTTATTGACAAGATCTTTTAAGCTATTGTCTTTTTTTAAAACAAATATATGTTTTATTTCAAGCAGGGAAGAATGGGATAAATTTTCTTCGGATAAAATACGATTAATATTATCTTTGATTTTAATATTTGTTTTGGTGTCATGTATTGAAATTAACTCTGAAAATGCCAAAAGCTGGTCGTTATGTTTTTTGAACCAGTCACCGATACTGGGTTCTTTGTTTGGATCTATATCAAGCTGTTTTTGTAATGCATTAGCCGCGACCTTAACTGGATCGTCGCTTGAATGAGTCATTGCCCACCAATCACTACGGTTCATTAAAAAGCTATTGAGTGCCTGTCGCGTTGAATGTAAGCCATTGCATTGAGTAAATAAGGTCTCAAGATTTTTCGCGAGTAGAGAGTTTGGTGACTTAGTTGCATCGGCAAATAGTGCATCCCATGCCTCAATTTCGAAGATCCCCGTTTTATCAATAAGTTCAAACCCTGCTGGAATATCAGCCTCTAAAGAGAAGCGTCTTAATATCTGCTGAGAAAAAGCATGAAAAGTTGTGATGCTTACCTGCTTAGGGTGACGGAGCATATTCTCATATAGATTTTTGGCTTTTTGCTGCATGGTTTTATCAACATGCACACCAATTATGTTGAGCGCCTCAATTAGCTCGTCTTCTGGCATTATACTGAAATCACGTAAACGCTCTAATAAGCGTTGTTGCATTTCTGCCGCCGCTTTGCGTGTGAAAGTAATTGCTAAAATTGAATCTGGTTTTACATCGCTTAATAATAGATGTAAAAGGCGTGAAATAAGTAGCCAGGTCTTTCCACTACCGGCAGAAGCATGCACGCTTGTACTTGCTTTAGGTTTACAGGCTTTTTGTGAATCATTCATTGAGAGACTTCCCAAGCATCGCGCCGACAAATTCCATCCATTTCACAATAGCTACAAGATTTTGAGTCACCCCATGCTGGAAGTATTGCATCACTATTCAATTGTGCAAATAGTGTTGCTAACCGTTTTGTGTGTAGCTGCATAAGCTCATGAAGCTCTTCTTGTTTTAAGATCCCGGTGGTTTTTACTTTGTTATCATTGAGCATCAGGTATTCAACTTGATTAACCGTCTCACTGAGCAAAAGCGCATAAAATGGCAGTTGTACTGCTTCACCACTGTGGATGTCTTTTTTAGATGGAGGCAAGCCTGTTTTATAGTCAATAATGCCAATGCCATCCGGTGAAATATCAGTACGGTCAAGAACGCCTTTTAAAGTAAAGTTATTATTTAACTCATTGCTCAGCATTTTTTCTGTATTGCGGACTTTCCAGGTGATGTTGTGGTTAATTTGCCAATCTATATACATTGGTATTAATTGTCGCCATGTTTGTGACCAACCCCGATGTTGAAAATTGTCTTCAAGATCATAGGAAAAAACATGAAATGAGATATCAGTTAAGCAAGAAATGGCAGCTGCCTTATTTGCCTTGTTAATGGTTTCTGTAAAAGGGCCGGGTAAGTTTTCAATGTCTTCATGAAATGCTTGTAGACAACGATGCACGCGACTTCCATAATCACTTTTTTCCAGCACGAGACGGATCTCATCCGTTGCTTTTAGACCTAGGCAGCGCGCACTAAAGAATTGATAGGGACAATCGATAAGCTGTTGATAGCTACTTGCAGACAGTTCGCTTGGCAATAAATCAATATCACAAATTGTTGTTGTATTTGCATTAATAGGTGCAGGAGTGACGGCATTGTCTTCTTTACGGTGACCAGTATAGTTTTCATTTAGCCATTGTGTAAGTCGTACGGGTTCCAAAATACTGCCCCATGCAATATGATGATAATGCCGCAAGCATTCAAGCCAAGGGCTTGCTAGGTTGGTATTGCCATTATTATCCTTGGTATAACTTAAGAGTATCTTAGGTGCGGCATGTAATAGGCAGCGGAAATGATAAAAAAGATTTATTGAATTGTCTGTAGCCGTTTTTAGTTTTAGTGAATAGCGTACTGCGTCATTAAAAAAAGCGGCTTGTGTTGTGCGACCGGGTAAATGTTCTGTATCGGCAGCAGCAATAACAAGCGCTTCAAACTGGCAGAGTAAACTGCTATTTATATCCAGTAATTGAACCTGAGACGAACTGGCTGGTGGCACAAAGTTATAGCGTTCTAGGGTGCGACCTAACCAGTAGCGAAATTCTGACCAGTTAATGCTGAACTCTTGTTCGGTGAGAGACAGCCGCATACTGTTTATCTCATCAAGTACTCGCTGCCCCGCAACGTCTTTACTTAAGCCAATATCCATCTCAATCTGCTCCATGCTTTGTAAAAGAGCATCAAGAAAATCGATTGGGCTGTGTTTTCCTTGTTGTAAATTTTTTAGTGGTTTTGCTGCGCTATTAAGTGAATCAAGTAGTTCGTGTAATGCATTTGAAATGTCTTTGGTCCATATTTCGTCTATTCGGCTTGTTCGGCGATCAATCTGTTTTTTATAGCGATATATGTTTTCGGCAATATTTTCATGCAAAATGATATCTTGCTCAAAACGATATATATGATAGAGCTTGTCTTCTTTATCTAGTGAGGAAAAAGTGAATGACGATTTAAGCAGATCGAGTAAGGGAAGGTGGTTAAAATCTTGCTCGATACATTCTAGCCAACGCTCAAGCGCTGCCGCCGCACTGGTTGTCGATAGCGTCCACCCAGAATAGTCACGTAGCTCAATATTGGTTCTTTCTAAAAGTGCGCGTAAACGTCGTGCTAAGCGACGGTCTTGTGTGACGACACCAATATTGCGTTTACCTTCGTGTAGCCAGTCACGTATTTGTAATTCGATAGCAAGTACTTCTTGTTCAGCAGTGTTGGCAGAAAATATGGATAGTTTATCTTCTAATGGACTGTCAATATGCTGAGTTGATATTGTACTGGCGCGTGATGATATATCGGTTTCATTATGCGTATAAATATCATTAAGTACTTGCTCGAATCGTTCAGTGATAGGACTTGGCTCTGATATGAATTCACTATTCTCATCCAATAACCGCTTGATCGCTGTATTCGGATGATAATGATTTTCTGTAGAAATGTACTCACCCTGTAATATGAGTGTGGCATTACCTTGTTTGGCGAGCGAGTGAAACCACTGTTGTTCCGCAGGAATAAAATCAGTGTAGCCAAGTAGAATTAATTGTTGACCATCGTGGTGACTGTAGTTTGCCAGCTTCTCTATATAACGTTGATGTCGATCATTTTTATTTTCATCTGTAAGCTGTTGTTGCCATGCTTTCCAGAGCGTGTGAACCAATTTTGCTTCATGACTTAGTTGCGCTTCAATATCATCAGAGTCAGCCTTTGGGATACCGTAGGCTTCAATTATATCTTCAGTAAACTCATCAATATTATCGGGCAATACTGTTTGCTGTTGTGATAATTCATCAAATAACTGTAGCAAATTTTCTGCCAGTAACCATGGGCTACTTTTTCCATATAAATCGGGATAGTCTCTTAGTGCATCAACTAGCATTAATTCACGTGTCGCTGTTGGAATGGTTTCCAACATATTGCAAGTTTGTGTGTCATCGATGAAATTGGCTAGGCTTTGTATTTTAGGGCCGAGTAGTGCGGGAAAGCCGGCCTGGTCTGCTTCATGCGTTAAGGTTTGACGAAGACGTGTTGCCGCATGTGTATTCGACATTAAGATCGTAATATGGGTTAAATCAGGTAGATCTTTTTTGTATTCTGAAACTATTTGCTTGCACAAATATGCAATGGGGTCACTGTGATATGGTAAAAGCCATATAGGTGAATCAGGTTTTGTTGTAGCGTGACTCAACGTTCGAGGAGGTTAAATTTATCAGAGATATCTTGCCATTCATCGGCATCTGTTGGCGCGGGTTTCATTTCAGCGATAACAGGCCATGTTTGTGATAGCTCAGCATTAAGCGCAATAAACTTTTTCTGATCTTCAGGAAGATCATCTTTTTCATAAATGGCAGTAACGGGGCATTCTGGCTCGCAGAGAGCGCAGTCGATACATTCTTCAGGATCAATAACGAGAAAGTTTGGCCCCTCATGGAAGCAATCGACAGGGCAAACTTCTACACAATCTGTATATTTGCACTTTATGCAAGACTCGGTAACAACGAATGTCATAATAGTTATTGTTAATTAGGGCTAATGACTAATTCTAACCTACCAAGCTGTGTCATGGAATCTAGATTTACTTAATTCATACCACCTTTTTTACAGGACATGACACAGTTACGGCCATTTTCTTTGGCTTCATATAGGCATTTATCAGCATGACGCAGCAATGATTCTTCATCAGTGGCGGCAGTGGAGTCAGCAACGCCAAGGCTGATATTCACATATTGACTGCTTTCTGAATATTCATGTGGAATTTCAAGTGCTTCTATGGCACTTCGTAAATGCTCGGCCACTATTAAGGCACCTTCGATATTGGTGTCTGGTAGAATTGCAATGAATTCTTCACCACCATAACGTGCAATGGTATCAGCGGGGCGAACAATCGTCTCTTGCAATGTTTTTGCAACGAGTTTTAGGCAATCATCACCAATTTGGTGACCATAATTATCGTTATATGGTTTAAAGTAATCGATGTCTATCATAATGATGGATAGCGTTGACTTACTTCGCAAAGTACGCCGCCACTCTTTATCAAATTCTTCATCAAAATGTCGCCTATTGGAAATGCCAGTTAAACCATCAAGAGAAGACAGTGCTTGGAGTTTTCGATTGGAGTCTTCAAGTTGTTTTTGTGCCTCACGCAGCGCTAAAAATGCAGCATCACGTTCAAGTTGAACGGAGTAGCCGCGTGAATGCGCACGAATTCGAGCCAGTAATTCAATACAGTCTGGTAATTTTACTAAATAGTCACTGGCACCATTGTTAAAGGCATCACTTTTTATCTGGGCATCATCCTTTGATGAAAGCACAATAATAGGTATGTTACGTGTTTCCATGTTGGCACGAAAAAATCTGACCAAGGTCATGCCATCAATATCAGGCATCACTAAATCTTGTAGAATCACCGTTGCTTGAATATCAGAGGCCATTTTTATGGCTTCATCAGGGTTCTCACAGTAATGAAATACAATATCACTTTCGTCTGCTAACATTCTCCGTATCCCTTCAGCGATGATAGGTTGATCATCAACTAACAGCACGACACATTTGTTCTCAATGCGAGGAGAGGGAGTATTTGTTTCTTCATTCATATCTAGGTTACTCATATTAGTTGTTGCCATAAACATGTTCGATTATTGAATTGGCAATTTCTTCTGGTTCTAATGATTGTGATGATACGCCCATATCATCAGCAGCTTTTGGCATTCCATAAACAGCACAGCTTGCTTCGGTTTGTGTGATTGTGTGTCCGCCTAACCGGTGGATGCTTGCGAGACCTTGTGCACCATCTTTACCCATTCCGGTTAAGAGACCTGCAATAATGTTTCCTTTCCAATGCTTTGCAACACTTTCAAAAAAGACATCAACAGATGGTTTGTATATAAGCTCTTTACTTAACTCACTATATATTAATCTTTTGCTTGAATTCATTACTAAATGTTCACTTTTACCAGCAATGAATGCAACGCCGGCTTGAGGGACGTCACCTTCAGTTGCAACCTTTACCTCAATTTTAGATTGTTTATCTAGCCAGCTTGAGAAGTTGTGTGAAAATGAACTGTCAACATGTTGAACAATAATAATTGGTGCAGGAAAATCTTCAGGAATTTTAGCTAAAATTTTAGCGAGCACACCTGGGCCACCCGTTGAAGAACCAAGTACAATAATTGGATTGTTCTTGGGAATATTGTTTTTAACAAACGACTTCTTTTCATCAGCCTTAATCAATTTGTTAATTGTATTTAATTTTTTTAAGAAATCGGAAATTTCAGTTTTACTGTTAGCAACACCAGAAAAAGGAGTTTTTACAACATCAAGCGCTCCGTAACTCATGGCCTCAAATATCATTGAGGCATTTTCTGTTACAGAGGCTGTTACAATTAGAATAGCACAGGGTGTTTCTTTCATGATCTCTAAGCTTGCTTGGACGCCATTTGTTTTAGGCATGATCATGTCCATGAGTATGAGATCAGGGGTATCTTGCTGGCATTTTATTATTGATTCATTACCAGATTTAGCAATCCATGCAACATCGTGCTCGGTAAGCTTATCAATGATATGCATAAGTATGGTGCGATTTGCATCATTATCATTTGTAATAGCAACTCGCATCAGCCAGCCTCACCAATAAGGTCAATAACGGCCTCAATCAGACTTTCATCATGGAAGCTTCCTTTGGTTAGGTAATAATCGGCACCCGCATCAAGACCGGCCTCTCTATCTTTTTGTCGATCTTTGTAGGAAACAATCATGACAGGAATTTTTCTAAATTCATGATCAGATTTGAGCATTTTGACAAATTCAATGCCATTCATGCGTGGCATATCAATGTCACTGATGATGAGATCATACTTCGCATTATGAACTGTATTCCATCCGTCCATGCCGTCAACAGCGAGATCAACATGATAGCCATGAGATTCAAGCAACTTCTTCTCTACTTCGCGAACAGTAATTGAATCGTCAACAACTAAAACATGCTTGCTCATATTACCGGTTGTCGTACTGTTACTAATTTTTGCAAGCCGTTCGCCAGACAAGAGGATTTCAATAGATCTAATCATATCCTCTATATCAATAATTAGTGCGGGATTTCCATCTTCGAGTAGAGTAGCAGCGCTTACGTCTCTAATCTTTCCGAGTCGTGGGTCAAGTATATGAACAGCAATATCTCGTTCGCCAATAAAGCTTTCAACAACGATGCCATATTTATTATTTCTATCGCCAAGAGCAATAACAAAAATCTCACTTGCTTCTCTTGAAGTGCTGTCTACCTCAAGAACTTGAGCAGCCTCAATTAAGCCAATATGTTCTCCATTAAGTGTAAAATATTGTTTACCTTCTAGAACTTGTATATCGTTATGGTCCAATGTATGAATAGAATCAATGCGAGCTAATGGGAATGCATATGCTTGCCCACCTATTTTAACTAATAGGCTGCGAATGACTGAAAGTGTAAGTGGCAGGAGTAGCTGAATGTTAATTCCATTGTCTTTGACGGATGAAGTTCTAATTTTTCCTCTCATTTCTTGGATTGTACTGTGGACTACATCTAAGCCAACACCACGACCAGATATTTCGGTGACATCATCACGAGTGCTAAACCCGGGAAGATATAAGAAATCAAGCAACTCAGAATTACTAAGGTTGTTAATCATTTCCTGATCTGAAAGTTTTTTGTCGAGTATACTTTTACGTAGCTTGTCCATATCAACACCTCGACCATCGTCGGATATTGAAATTGAAAGCATGCCCATAATATGTGAAGCTTCTATTTTAATAGTTGCATTTTTGTTTTTAGACCTTTGTTTTCGTATATCGGGCATTTCAATACCATGATCGATGGAATTACGAATAAGGTGATTTAATGGTGCTTCTATCTTTGTTAATATTTCACGGTCAACCTGAGTGTTTTCACCAATAATTATTAGGTCAATATTTTTTCCCAATGAACGCGACAGATCTCGCACCATACGCTCAAATCCATGTGTGCAATCAGAAAAAGGACGCATTCTTGTTTGTAAGACTTCGAGGTTTAATCTCTCAGATAAACCAGTAACACGGCGGTCGTAATCATCAAGCTCGGTTAATTTGCTTCCCAAATAACTGCGGGCATCATTAGCACGTTTTTGTATATCACCAAATAATTCGGTAATGTGTTCAGCAGTATTTGTCTCGTCCAAGTAATTACGTAAATTATCAAGCGCATTAATTATTTCTGATTGTCTACGTTTATATACAAGCATTGAATCTACATGTGAGCGCACCCATCTTGATTCAACAACACTTTCACCAGCAAGACCAACTAGTTTATTCAAACGTTGTGTGCTGATTTTGATAGAATGTTCCGGAGAAGGGGGTGTATTTTTAGGCACACTACTTGTTTTATCTGTTACTGCTTCTGTATTTACATCGGTGGGTTTCGAGTTTATTGATTCGAGTAATGTGTTAGATATTTTTTGGAGATTTGTGTTTTCCTTATCTATTGACGAAGATTGTAATGATATGTGTAATGCATTAAGAGACATAGCAACATCTGAGTCCGAAGTCAGATTTAAGCTTTGCGAATTAGATATTTCATGATCAATTCTCTTTCCAATTGCACTACAGAGTTCTACTACCAAATTTACCCCGGATAATTTGGCGCTGCCAGATATAGTGAGGATGCTTTCGCGCAAGGAAGTTATTTGTTCTTTACTAGGTTCAGTGTTAACACATTTGTCAAGAATATCTTTTATTTTTTTTAATATTTTAATAGAGTCAGATTGAAATAATTCAACCATAGAATTATTGTTACCTGTAGAACGATCGCCAGACGCTGTTTCCTGTGTAATTATTTCTAATTCGGTTCCATATTTAATGGTTTCTAGGTTTTTGATAAGTGCTTCGATCTCAGCTTGAGTGGATTTGTTTTCCTTTCCCTCAGCTATGGCACTAATTGTATCTATGCTTCTTAGAAGAACATCAATTGCAGATGGAGATAACTCGATTTCATTTCTTTGAGCAGCGACAAAACAGTCTTCCATCGCGTGGGCAATACCTACAACGACGTCAACGCCTACCATTCTAGCAGCACCCTTTATAGAGTGTGCAGCACGCATTAGCCTCTCAGTTATTTCTGAAGTATCGGTGTTTTTTTCAAAATCCAACAGGCCAGATAACAATGATTTCGCATGTTGCTCAACTTCTTGTTGAAATAAGCTATGCATTGCAGGGTCGGTAGCAGGATCATATGATGAATTGCTCACTTTAGATTACCTGCAATTTTTTTCATTAGTGAGACATGATCGATACAGCCAATGTTTTTGTCATTAAACGATGTGACGCCATTAATGAAGTTCATGTCTGAATTTTTTACTGTATCGGGCGCAGAACTTATCTTTGTCACGTCGTAGTGAATAATTCCATCTATTTCGGATACGGGAAATACAACGTGACCATTTTCTTCTCGGATCATGATCAGTCTATTGATAGAGCGTTCTTCATCGATTAAATCTTCATCGGGTTTCTCTACACCTAATAGATAACCTAATGACATACAGATAATAAGTTCTCCGCGTATATTAACCATACCGCGTATTGTTTTGTTTTTATTATGTGGAATGTCATAAATATTACGTAATAATGTTATTTCATTTATTAAGTTAACAGGTAATGATAGCCATTCCGCTCCTAATCTGAAGACAACAGACGATTGTAAATTGCTACCTTTGTGGCTTTCTTCCTGTGCAAGAACCTCAGTCCATTCATCATTGTAGCCATCAGGTGATGCTCGATTTAGTAAGGTTCGACCTGCATTTGAATAGACGTCGCAGTTATAGCAATGAATAACGTCATCCAGCTTTTTGCATTTGTCAGCGCCTTTATGCCAAACGCCTATCGTGTTCCAGCAGTCATTAATTTTAGTTATGTTATTCATTTCATCCTGCTTGTCTTTCTTTAACGCGTTGAGCTCTCAGTTTGAGTTTTTCAGCCTCATCATCGTTGCCATTTTTTTTGGCTAGTAGAGATAAATGTATTATTGCTTCTAAGTTTTCAGGATCCAGATAAACCGCTTTCCGGAAGCACTCATAGGCTTTATTTGATTCTCCTTGAGTGTCTTGAATTAGCCCCAAAAGATAATAAGCCCTAGATGATTCTGGGTTATCTTTTATATGGCTATTACAAATCTCCAAAGACTTCTTTAGCTTTCCTTTGTTAGCAAGTTCAAATGCAACTTCTAAATTTTCGTTAGGTGTTTTCCTGCCTACATTTTGTGTTGCTTGGGTTTTGTTAGCAGAAAAGGAGCGAGGATTTTTATTCAAAGGACGACTTTTGCTATGCCGCTTCTTAAAAAATTGTTTTTGAGAATTTTGTTTATGCTGCCGAGACTTGCTTAGATTGTCTTTCTTTACATAAGCATGCGAGCTTGAACCCAAAGCAAATACAAATTCTCCATTAGAGTGTTGAACGGTTTCAGCCTGCCCGAGCACAAGCAGACCATTAGGTAGCAACATTTTTTGTATAATTGAAAACATTTTTTTCTGAGTGTCATTATCGAAATAAATTAGTAGGTTTCGACAAAAAATAACATCATATTGATTGTTGCTTAGACTAAATTCTTGTGCAAGAACATTTTCACAATGAAAATTTACTTGTTTTTTAACTTTATCCGCTATATGAAATAGTTCATCTTTCTCGGTAAAGTAATCTTTTATGAAACTTTTATCATCAGATCTAAATGAGTTTCTTCTGTACTTTCCTGCTTTAGCCTTACCAATATTAAGTCTGGCTATATCAACAGCATCTATTTTGTATCTTTTAGGGTGAACATGATTATTCATTAGCATCATGCTAATGGAATAAGGTTCTTCACCTGTGGAGCATGGCATGCTCAATATTTTTGTTATGTAGTCCGGATCCTGTTCAAAAATATATTTTAAAACATAGCTGTATGGTTGATGCTCTCTAAAAAACCATGTTTCTGGAATGATGATAGTCTCAATTAACTCTTTCATTTCAGAAGAATCAGAGTTGATGCGGATAAAATATTCATTTTCGTTCATAATCCCACATGCGCGCATACGATTATCGATGGCACTTGATACTGTCACCATGCCAACGGTAGGCATATGCAGCCCCATGGCATCCTTTAATTTTTCGGCAATCAGTTCGCGTGACATTGTGGTTATCCTAGCGCGCTAATGTCTTCTGGAAATAGGCTATTACGTACTGCATCGCTTAATAACTGATCGATTTTAACCAGTTGCAAAAAGCTACTATCATGCTCTGATATATCCCCTAGAAAATTATTAGTGCTTAGCTTTATACCAGATGATTTAAAATTGTCTTCATCCGCTCTTATTGTTTCAGTGACATTGTCTGCCTTTATACCAATCACATGCTTGTCATGATAATTAACAATAATAATACGAGTTGTTAGTGTGTTTATTTCGTTGCTTTTATCGCATAGGAGGTTTATATCGACAACCGGGACAGAGGCACCATGATAATTAAGTAGCCCACATATACCATGCAAACTTCCTGGCACAGTTTTAAGTCTGACTAGAGGTGTTATTTCGATGATATTGCTAGTATCAATAGCATATTTCTCTTCACCGATGTCAAAACTTAATAACAGCATTTATTTCATTCCTACAGTAAATTTAGATACACCATTTTGAAGTTGTTGTGCTGCATTTTTTAGTGTGTCGATAGAAATACTAGATTGTCGTAGTGATTCGACCGTTTGTTGCGTGGCATCGTTAAGCTGTACCATGCCATCAGAGATTTGTTGTGCACCGTGTGATTGTGATTGCATGCCTTCATTAACAGAGTCAAAGCGAGGTGTGAGGGTTTGTACTTGGTCGATAATGTGTGCAAGTTGCCCACCAATTTCACGCACCTCATCAACGCCACGGGTTACTTCTTCAGAGAACTTATCCATACCCATAACACCAGCCGATACGGCTGACTGCATTTCTTTCACCATTTGTTCAATATCCCACGTCGCGACTGCAGTTTGGTCAGCAAGGCGACGTATCTCGGTGGCGACAACCGCAAAGCCCAATCCGTACTCACCGGCTTTTTCTGCTTCAATCGCGGCATTGAGTGAAAGTAGGTTGGTCTGATCGGCTACTTTGGTAATGGTGGTGACCACGGTATTGATATTGGCGGCTTTCTCACTGAGCACAGCGAGCTTGGATGTGATCGATGCGGTGGCATTACTCATCTGCATCATGGTGCTTTCCATGTTGGTGAGAGCTTCTTGACCATCGTTGGCTGAGTCAGTGGTTTTATCGGCAACATCCGCGACTTCGCGCATGGTTGAGGCAAGTTCACGCGTGGTGGCTGAGATTTGAGTGGCAGTTGCCATGATTTGATTTGTTGCTGCCGCTTGTTCGGTTACGGTCGCTTCTTGTTCTTTTGCTGAGGCTGAGATTTCTGTGGTGGAGCTGGTTACTTGAATACCCGATTGCTGTACTTGTGAAACCAAGGCATTAAGACTGTCTATCATCGATTGGATGCCAGAGCAGAGCTCATCAACAGAACCAATATCACCTGTATTTTCGAGTTTGCCTGTTAAATCACCATCAGCGGCTTTAGCAACAACAGCGCTAACCAATTTAATTTTTTCTTTTAACTTACTCGTACTTGCAACTTGATCTTCAGTTAAGGTAGCTAAAGTATTCGTCATTACGTTTAGTGTTTTTTCAACTTTTTCTATTTCATCGTCTGATGTACCAAGTTCAATACCCGCATTATCATCATTTGACATGATAGCCATGATGTCATTTATTTTAACAAGGCTCTTATCAACAGCGCTTGTCATAGGTTTGATGATTTTTGTGGTAAGTAGCCATGCCACTGTAACAATAACTGCAATAGCAATAATTAGTAGGGTCACAACAATAACAATAGTGCTGCTTGCATTAGAAGAAAGGCTCTCTGCATAGGTTTTGCTTTGTATTTTTGTTTCTTTCACAAGAACATCAAGATTGGTGTGAATTGTTTTAATTAAACTCCCAATCTCAGTTTTAATAAGCCATGCATCCTGGCGCCACTCATTACTTAAATGAAGTTGCCTAACTTTTTCTAGCTGTTCATTGAAACCAGATAAAACATCGCTGACAACCAAAAATGCTTCTTCTTGTTCAAAGGTTAGCTCATCACCATATTTGGTTGTAAATTCAGATAGTATTCTATTAAAGTATTCAATATTGTCATCAAGAATGCGGAGATTTATTTTTGAGCGAAAGCCAAGGAAGGCGCGTAACTCACTCATTATGCGTGACCATGTGTAACGCATATCTTGTATAGCATTTATAACCTCAATACGTGATGCATCTTCATGCTCATCTATTTCAGAATTAAACGATAATTCTAAATTTGAAAGCATTTTTTGACTCAATGGATTGATGTTTTGGGCTGAATAACTTGCAGCAGGAAAGTTTTTCTCAAAACTTTCAGTGATGGCAAAAATTCTATCCTGAGACTCTATTAGTGTTTGTACGCTAGCCTTAATAGTGGTAATGGCATCTACCGAGGTCGGGTTGGCAATGATTTGTGAGTTTTGGGATAAGTTGTCGAGTAACGCTACCGCTGTATTTATTTTTTGTGTATATGCCTGCTTATGCGTGTCAGATTTACTTAGCATATAAAAGCCAAGTTCTGTGCTGGCTTTTTGTAGATCATTTGACAATTTTAACGACGTGATTGTCGCAGGCTGTATGTCATTGGTCATGGTTTTTATTTGGTTTTGCGCTTGTAGTAAGTTGATAAGAACAACGACGACAACAATCACCATCATGCCGAGGACAGTTGAGAAACCGGCGTACATTTTTTGCTTAGTAGAAAAAGCAAGATATTTCTTAATTAATTTCATAATAAACCTTTACTTTACTCGGAACAGAGACACACCATTTTGAAGTTGTTGTGCTGCATTTTTTAGTGTGTCGATAGAAATACTAGATTGTCGTAGTGATTCGACCGTTTGTTGCGTGGCATCGTTAAGCTGTACCATGCCATCAGAGATTTGTTGTG
>Ga0316207_10000410_pt1 | contig 72791 bp, 66 predicted proteins | sample 6weekpyrite_MG_FD_204943 | JGI IMG/M metagenome (GOLD analysis project Ga0316207, IMG submission 204943) | Microbial mat bacterial communities from mineral coupon in-situ incubated in ocean water Damariscotta River, Maine, United States -... | ecosystem: Environmental > Aquatic > Marine >... | reverse complement strand
GTGTCAGGCCTGCAGCAACAGTGGCCATGACGCCACTGACATGGAAGAGTTCTTCGGCAAGCAGGAAAGAAGCATAGGCCAGGATGGTCGTCAGGGTCGTCTCGATATATGTGTCTTCACGCACCCTGCCAAGGATAAGACCGATTAACAGGCCAAGTGCCGCACCGACAATAAGCCCGCCAAGAAATACACTGAAGAACTCGATACTGCCATCGATGAGGGTACCACCGGAGAAGTCTGCCGTAGCCACGACGATGGTCACGAGCAGGCGCGACAGCACAATCGAGGTGGCATCGTTAAACAGGCTTTCACCTTCAACAAGTATGGTCAGGCGTTGCGGGGCACCGAGCTTTTTAAACAGGGCGATGACCGCAACAGGGTCGGTGGCGCTGAGTATCGCACCGAGCAGCAGGCTGACCGGAAGTGGCAGGGGTGTCGCGTAGTAAACAATGAAGCCGATGATAGCAGTCGATAACAGAAGGCCGGGTACGGCCAGTGTCAGGATTGGCCACATATTTTTACGCAACTGACGCGCATCAAGGTTGAATGCCGATTCGAAAATCAGTGTTGGCAGAAACACGTAGAGGATAATATCGGGCGACAGTGTCAGGCTCTGCAGCGGGCTGAGTAGTTGTGGAAAGTTTCCGGCCAGCCATGACAACAGCATGCCGGTCAGAACCAGCGCAACCGTGAACGGCAACTTGATGCGCTTGGTCAGTGCAAGTGTTGCAGCGGCAATCAGCAGCAGGCTGATAATCCCGGCAACGCTTACCGCAAGCTGTGAGGTATGTTCCATGTTTGAGTGTTGAAGACTCCATGGCTTTGGTTTCATTGTCACGCCAGAGGTGAGGTGGCGTCAAGCTGGGGAGGGTTGTCGCTATATTTTTATTGGGGGTTTTATAGCAGTAGGTATAGTAAAATCTGCTCCTATAATATTTTCAGTAATTACTTGAATGGCTATCCAATCAGATATCGAAACCAATCCTAATGAATGACTACGAATTGCTCGACTTTGGCAAGGGTCGCAAGCTTGAACGTTTTGGTGAATTTGTGATCGAGCGTCCGGCACCACATGCAAAGGATAAGCCTGCCCGTGCAAACTGGCAGCCTGACTGGGTATACAGTGGCAGCCGTGTCACGGATGGCGAGTGGATCGCACAACGTGATGCCTTGCCCCCGGACTGGCAGGTGTGGATCGCCGGGCAGACCATGCATTGTCGGCTTGGCAAGGGAGGGCAGGTCGGTATCTACCCCGAGCATACTGCATGCTGGCAATGGATTACGGAGCGACTTGAAGGCTGCGACCACATTGATGAGCTGAAGGTTCTGAACCTGTTTGCCGGTACCGGTGGGGCAAGCCTTGCTGCGGTACGGGCAGGTGCCCAGGTCACGCATGTTGATGCCCAGGCCTCACAACTGGAGTTGGCGCGACTCAATGTCGGTGACAAGGGTGCCCGATTTATCAAGGAAGACGTGATGACCTATGTCGAGCGCATGATCCGCAAGGGTGAGCGCTACCACATGATGATCATGGACCCGCCGAGTTTTGGCCGTGCCGGCAAGGGCAAGGCGTGGGATATTCGCTGCGACTTTGAATCCTTGATCAAGTATTTGCCACACCTCGTGACGCCTGGTTGCCGGGGGATATGGGTATCGCTGCATACGCCGGATATCAGTGCCGAAGGAATTGCCAGGCTGATCGACGAGGTCATGCATGGCTCAGCCCGGCCCCTGCAACTGGGTACGATGACGAAGGACGGGCGTGTATTGCCTGCCGGTGTTGCGGCAACCTGGCAGGATGACAGCCTGCCAAAGCCATGTAAGAAAGAATTCGAATCTGCGTAGAGTTACAGGTGCGAATTTATTCGCACATGTGGTTCAACCGTTTACTGCAGGTAGATCTGCATCGAGCTTCTGCCACGCACGAGGTTCAGCAACAAGCGACGTTTTCCATTGCCAAGCAGTCTCTTTACATCGTTGGGTGATTGTACAGCCTGCTTGTTGATCTTCGTGATGATATCGCCTTCCTGTAGCCCAATCTTGGCTGCCTGACTACCGCGTTTGACCTTGCTGACGATAACACCTTCGATCTTGCCGAATGCAACATGATCTTCGACCAGGTTACTGACAATCGCGCCCTGCAGGCGGTAGTGGAGTTTACCGACGTCAAGGTGTGCGCGTTTTGTTTTCGCAATCTGCGCACGGATAATACGTTCACGGCCATCACGTAGCACGGTCAACGTGACAACAGTGCCAACGCGTAACAGGCCTATCGCGGTACGCAGATCATCTGCACTTTCAACCTTGCGCCCGTTCAGGATACGTACGACATCGCCGACACGCAGTCCGGCATTCGCAGCCGGTGAACCGGGATTCACATTGACGACGACCGCACCTTTTATCTGTGGATTGAGATCGAAGGCCTGTGCAAGATCAGGAGTCAGATCCTGGGCCTGCGCACCAAGACGGCCACGCTCGACCTTGCCACGCTCGATCAGCTGCTGCATGATGTCGCGCGCCATATTAATAGGTATCGCGAAACCGATGCCGATGTTGCCGCCACTGCGTGAGTAGATCGCATTATTAATGCCGATGAGTCGACCTCGCAGGTCAATCAGGGCGCCCCCCGAGTTGCCGGGGTTAATCGAGGCGTCGGTCTGGATATAGTCTTCGTATCGACCGATGCCGAGTCCGCTACGGCCAAGCGCACTGATGATACCCGAGGTGACTGTTTGCCCGAGGCCAAACGGGTTACCGATCGCGATGACAAAATCACCGACCTCGAGGGTCTCTGAGTCGGCCATTGGCAGTGCCGTGAGGCCTTTCGCCTCGACTTTGAGCACGGCAATATCGGTATCCGGATCGGTACCGACGAGTTTCGCATCGAGTTTGCGGCCATCGCGCAGGGTGACACTGATGATGTCGGCCTTATCGATGACATGGTTGTTGGTAATGATGTAGCCACGGCGTGCATCGACGATGACACCGGAGCCGAGGTTTTGTGACTGGCGCTTGCGTTTCTGTGGTTGCAGGTTGAAAAATTTCTTGAAAAACGGGTCATTGAGCAGTGGATTTTGCTGTAGCTGAACCGTCGAGCGGGTGAAGATATTGACCACGGCCGGGCTGCTCTTCTTCAGGATCGGCGACAGGCTGGGCAGTTTCGTGCCATTTACATCTACCGGGAGTCCTGCCCGTGCCGGTATGCTGGTGAGCAGCAAGAGGGTAAACAGGGCAATCGAAAGGGTTCGGGCAACGTGCATAATGACTCCAGTGTAACAACGCTTACAAATATTAAGGTTTCTGACCCTGCAAATCTGTGCAGGTTCAGTCTGTTCCAGTCCTGAATTCTAAATGACTACGGCATAAAAAAAACACCGGCCATGCAGGACCGGTGTGTGCAGACTCCACGACAGGGTGGTATTCAGTGTTCGACCTTGATCCGGCGTGGCTGTTCAGCGGCCTTTTTCGGGATGCTGATCTCAAGCACACCGTTCTTGCTTTCAGCCTTGATATTGTCGGCATCCGCGGTATCGGGCAGTGTGAAACGGCGCATGAAGCTGCCATATACACGTTCTACGCGTTTGTAGCCCTCTTTTTCCTCACGTGTCTCGTCTTCACGTTTGCCTTCGATGGTCAGCACGCCCTTGTCCATGTGGACATGGATAGCTTTCGGATCAACGCCGGGTACATCCGCCAGGATGAGGAAACGGTCATCGTCTTCCTTCACATCCACGGCCGGGGTCCAGTCGCAGGTGCTTATAGAGGTGTCCTCACTGCTCTGAGGGGTATAGCGGCTGAACAGGCGATCCATCTCGTTATGAAGATGACTCAGGCCAGACCAGGGTTCGTAGCGTCGCAATGTCATAATCGTATCTCCAATAAGGTTTTTACCTACATGTGCATACCAGATCAGGTGTGGACGGTATTTGTTAATTCAAGACCCGAATCAGGTCATATCACGACAGTAGCCGGCAAATTCAGTGCATTTGAGGTGCATGTCCCATAAGCAGCTGAAATAGCGGAAAAAATAAAAATCGTGAAAAGCCATTGACACCACTACCTGTTGTATCTATCTTAGGGGGCCTACACAATATGTTGTGTTTATTGTGTCAGGCCGTTTATTGCGGCAACTATAACAATAAATACTTATAAATCCGGATATTTACCGGAAAGCCGAGGAGTCTTAATATCAATGACCGCAAAGACTGCGCATCTTAAAGCTGTGACCACAAACGTCGCGAACATTCCGCTACAACCCGCTTCGTCCGATATCTGGGACAAGAAGTACCGCCTGAAAAAGAAGGACGAGACACCTGTCGATGCCGATATCGATGGTACCTATCGCCGTGTCGCCGAGGCACTGGCTGAGGTTGAGAGTGAAGAAAAGCGCGAAGAGTGGAGCGAAAAATTTCTCTGGGCACTGCGCCACGGTGCGATCCCGGCAGGTCGAATTATGTCTAATGCCGGTGCGCTGGCCTATAAACCGGCCACCTCGACGATCAACTGCACGGTTTCCGGCACCATCGAAGATTCGATGAATGGCATCCTCGAGAAGGTCCACGAAGCAGGTCTGACCCTGAAGGCCGGTTGCGGTATCGGCTATGAATTTTCAACCCTGCGCCCGAAAGGCGCCTACGTGTCTGGTGCTGGTGCCTACACCTCCGGTCCGTTGTCGTTCATGGATATCTACGACAAGATGTGTTTCACCGTGTCATCAGCCGGTGGTCGTCGCGGTGCACAAATGGCGACATTTGATGTTGGCCACCCTGATGTCCTCGATTTCATCAAGGCGAAACGTGAAGACGGTCGCCTGCGCCAGTTCAACCTGTCATTGCTCGTCACTGTCGATTTCATGGAAGCCGTGAAGAACGATGCCGACTGGCCACTTGCGTTCCCGATCACTGAGGGTGAGGAAGACCTGGATAGCCTGGATCTGAACGATCCGACACAGGTCATCTGGCGTGACTGGCCGACCACGAATGGTTATGTCACGAACGATGACGGCGAAGTGGCCTGCAAGGTTTACAAGATGATCCGTGCCCGCCGTATCTGGGACGTGATCATGTCATCTACTTACGACTATGCAGAACCTGGGTTTATTCTCATCGACAAGGTCAACGAGATGAACAACAACTGGTTCGCTGAAAACATCCGCGCTACCAACCCGTGTGGTGAACAGCCACTGCCACCGTACGGTTCATGTCTGCTTGGTTCAGTGAACCTGACCAAGTTCGTGCGAGATCCGTTCACCGATAATGCGCACTTCGACTGGGATGAATACCGCAAGGTCGTCGCCGTGTTTACACGTATGCTCGACAATGTCGTTGAGATCAACGGGCTGCCACTTGAAGGTCAGCGTGACGAGATCATGAACAAGCGCCGTCACGGCATGGGTTTCCTTGGCCTCGGTTCAACCATCACCATGCTGGGTATGAAATACGGCAGCGAACAGTCTGTCGGTTTCACCGAACAGATCAGCCGTGAACTGGCCCTGGAAGGCTGGCGTCAGGCACTTGAGCTGGCCGAAGAAAAGGGCCCTGCACCGGTCATGAACGAAGAATTCGAGGTCACGGCGAAGATGTTACGTCAGCGCCCGGAAATGAAGGCCGATGGCATCGAGGTTGGTGACACGATCAAGGGCAAGGTTCTGCATGCAAAATACAGTCATTACATGCAGCGTGTTGCCGAGTATGAACCTGAATTGGTCAAGCAGCTGACTGAGAAGGGCGCACGTTATACCCACCACAGTTCGATTGCACCGACCGGTACGATCTCCCTGTCACTGGCGAATAATGCGAGTAACGGTATCGAGCCGTCGTTTGCCCATCACTATGCACGAAACGTGATCCGCGAAGGCAAGAAGACCAAGGAAAAGGTCGACGTGTATTCATTCGAGCTTCTGGCCTACCGCGAACTCATTAATAAGGACGCGATGCCTTACGCCGAGGATGATGCACAGAAACTGCCGGAGTACTTTATTACGGCAGAAGACATCACGCCGAAAGAGCATGTTGATATCCAGGCTGCATCACAGATGTGGATTGATTCATCGATCTCAAAGACAGCGAATGTACCGACCGATTACCCGTATGAAGATTTCAAGGATATCTACCTGTATGCCTACGAGAAAGGCCTGAAAGGTTGTACCACGTTCCGCTTTAACCCGGAGGCCTTCCAGGGCGTGCTGGTCAAAGAGCAGGATCTCGAGAACACCATGTACCGCTTCACGCTTGAAGACGGCAGTGTGGTCGAGGTGAAGGGAAATGAAGAAATCGAGTATGACGGCGAGACGCATACTGCAGCGAACCTCTACGATGCCCTGAAAGAGGGCTACTACGGCAAGTTCTAGGCCGCGCTGCTATCTGAAGGAGAAACAGACATGTCAATTAAAATTGGTAACAAGATTGTTAGCTACGAAGTGGCAAAAGATGAGCCTGAAGAGGTTCAGGAGCAAGAGGCGGTTGTTGATCAGGAAGAGAGCCAGATCGCTGATGTTATTCACATGCATGAAAAGCTTGAGCGCCCGGATATGCTGCTCGGCTCTACATATAAAGTGAAAACACCGCTGTCCGAACATGCCCTGTACGTCACGATCAACGATGTCATCCTCAACGAGGGCACCGATCATCAGTTGCGCCGCCCGTTCGAAGTATTCATCAATTCGAAGAACATGGACCATTTCCAGTGGATTGTTGCACTGACACGTATTATTTCAGCCGTGTTCCGTAAGGGCGGTGACATCACCTTCCTCGTTGACGAACTGCGCAGCGTGTTTGATCCGCGCGGTGGTTACTTCAAGAAGGGTGGCAAGTACATGCCATCCCTGGTCGCCGAAATCGGTGATGCGATTGAATGTCATCTGCGCATGATCGGCATGCTCAAGGATGACAGCCTCGATGAGCACCAGAAGAAGCTGCTTGCAGAAAAACGCGCGCAGTTCGAGGCATCCAATGCGCAGATAAAAGAGAACAACAATAGCAGCAGTGAATTCCCGGCAGGGTCACAGCTGTGTATGGCGTGTAATACGAAAGCTGTTATCAAGATGGATGGCTGTATGACATGCTTAAACTGCGGCGATAGTAAGTGCGGCTAATCTGCTGCGCCTGAGTCGCGATGGCGGTGTTGCTGAATCGTTTTGCGTATGCTCATTGGCTGTTTGCCAACTGCGCTACTTAAAACGATTCGCGCCTTGCCCTCACAACTCATGCTGTGCAGATTGATATCGAGTAGAAATGATTTTGGAAGTGTGTTCACGATTATGTGATGCAGTTCATGAGGTGAGTAATTAGTATTTGAGTTTATAAACGCGGCGTGAAATACTCTGCGTCATAAAAGATCAGGCAGGTGATAACTTGCAAGTGACTAACGACACGATGATTGATTACAGGAAACCGGTAGTGACCGGTGTAGTGTCGTCGACTCGCTTATTTGATGTAATGAATTAATGAAACCGGTACCGTGATGGTGCCGGTTTTTTTATGTTTGAAATACGTTGTTCGTGGAGGAAGTAGAGGGCGGATTGCATGCCCGTATTAATGTGGGAACTAATAACAACAACATGGATGTCAATGGAAGGCAGGATAAATGACAGGAAATAAAAACGGAGAAGCAATGGCTATACTACAGGAACCGGTAGTAGGTTCATGGTATCTGAACCAGACCGGTAAATTAATGAAGGTTCGTATGCTGCTGTTATCAGAGCGTCTTTTGACGCGTGTGATGATTGAATATCTCGATGGCACGGTGCACATCGTGAATATTGATGCATGGAACTTCCTTGATTTGAATGTGAAACGCCAGGTCGCTGACGGCTAGTTGTAACAACGTCTGTGACTGGAACCTCTTTCCGCTACTTGCTGAAGTGGCGGCGGTCTCTGTCTCTCACTGTTAATACGGGTAAATTATTCATTTAATAAAAAGGTCGGGCGCACTTTGTACGCCCGACAAGGCTGCTACAAGGAATTACTGTTTAACGCTGTTCTGGTTCTTGCAATAGTTACCGACCGATGACGAAGCACTACTGCCGGTACCACCGCCACCACAACCCCCAATCGTAACCTTGATATTTTTTTCGCCGCTGATTAGTGAACCATCACTGAGCCGTGCAATTGCATGCACGGTTGTGCTCTTTGCCAGGCGCATACGCCCGGCGAGACCCTCTGCCATCGCTGAAGGCGATAGTTTGTAGGTTGATACCGGGCAGTTCAGATTGTTACCGGAATAAATGCTGACCTCGGTCACGTGTAGGTCTTTACCGGGGAGCGAGATCCTGCCGATACTGACCGGAACGACCTTGCCTTCTTCAGCGACCTCGGGTGCACGCAGGGTAATGGCATGTTCCTGTATAGGCTCAGATTCGTAGTGCTTGCTGAGTGCATCAGGGATGCCTGCATGAGCGGAATTGAGCATGCCTGCAAGGCAAGTGGCAAGGCAAAACATTCTGTAGTTATTTTTCATGATTGTTCCTCCTGTCGTTGGATAGTCATGAGGCTATATCGCAAACTTTATGCCATTTTTAGGTTTATTAGCTAAGCGACTGTTTTTAAGCTAGAATCGTTCAAAGAGTTAATAACAATAACTGCACCGGAGACTGCACTGTGCAGTATCGGGCCATGTATCCTGCACGATTTGCAGGTATGCAGTGCGGATAAAGTGGTTGAACGATAGCTATGAATAAACCAATAACAACACGACCATTTCTGAAGTGGGCAGGTAATAAATACCGTTTACTGGACCGAATTCGTCCGTTGTTGCCGGAGGGGCGTCGCCTGATCGAGCCGTTTGCCGGATCGTGCGCGTTATTCCTGAATACCGGTTACCGGCTCAATGTGCTGAATGATGCAAACGCCGATCTGATCAGCCTCTACACGATCCTACAGGATGAAGGGCACGCCTTTATCGACGAGTTGCGAAGCTTTTTTACGCCGCGCTATAACAACGAGGCGACCTACTACCGCCTGCGCAAACAGTTCAACACAACGGAAGATCCGTATCTAAAGGCGTCACTGTTCGTGTACATGAATCGTCATGGCTATAACGGCCTGTGTCGATACAACCGGGATGGTGGCTTTAACGTGCCATTCGGGCGTTACAAGCGCCCTTATTTCCCGGTCAAGGAATTACGTGACTTCCATGCACGCAGCAAAAAAGCCAGGTTTACCAACGAGTCTTTTCAATCAGCAATGCGCAAGGCGCGTAAGGGTGACGTGGTGTATTGCGATCCACCGTATGTGCCGCTGAGCCGTACAGCAAGTTTTACCTCGTACAGTGCATGCGGGTTTGGCGAGGCTGACCAGGTTGCCCTTGCCGAACAGGCTGAACGCCTTGCCGCACGAGGTATTACCGTGATCATTTCGAACCACGATACCGCGTTTACACGCGATGCCTACCGACAGGCCGAGTGCAAGGTCTTCCCGGTACGCCGGACGATCAGTTGCAATGCACGTCAGCGAGACAAGGCCACCGAGGTGTTGGCGCATTTCAGGGCCAGTGCCTGAGTTATCCTGAACCGGGTGTTTAGCCATGGTTAAGGCGGTCTGTTTTGATCTGTTCCATACCCTCGTCGATGTCGGCCAGGCACCGGGTACACCGGGGCGCTACACGGCGGACATCCTCGGGCTCGACAGGGAAGAGTGGAATGCGGCCTGTTTCAGAGATGTACACGATATCTGCTGGCCAACCGATCACCGTGAAGTGGTGCGCGAGATGGCGCACAGTCTTGATGCCTCTATTCCGCTTGAACTGATTCATACCGCCGCGGATGAGCGCAAGGGACGGTTTGATTTTACTCTGCGCAATATCCCCCCTGATGTACTCGACGTGCTCGTACAGTTGCGTCAGCGTGACCTGAAACTTGCCCTTATCTCGAATGCCTCGACGGGTGAGGTCGATAGCTGGCCAGATTCACCGCTGGCGGAGATGTTTGATGTGGCGGTATTCAGTTGTGAGTGTGGGCACGCCAAGCCGAACCCGGGTATTTATGAACACACCCTGGCGCAATTACAACTCGATGCCAGGCACTGTCTGTTTGTTGGTGACGGGGGCAGTCACGAGCATGCCGGTGCCAGCGCAGTAGGTATGCATACCGTTTTACTGACACACTGGGTGAAACACCGCCTGCAGCCCGAGGCATTGCTGCAACGTCGCGAGCATTGTCGGGACGAAATTACCCATTTGGGTGATTTACCCGCCTTGCTGGATCGATTAGTGTCGAATTTGGGCACTATGTGACGCAAATATACGCTTGAATTTTTGTCACTCACGCCGATAAAGTGTACTAACACGTTGAATAAATAGATTATTCTATATTTGGCGCGGATTTTGAATACAACACTATCAAAACTTAAGTAATCTAATCCGGACATGCAACAGCATGAACAGTGAGGGAGCCGTAGATGGTTTCGAAAATGACAGCAACAGCCGAGATATTGCCGTTTGAACCGAAGCAGACGTATAACCCGCAGGAACTGAAGGTTCAGTACCTTATCGGTGTCATGTACGAGTATGGCCATGGTGTTGAGCCGAACATCAAGGAAGCGATTCGCTGGTACCGCGAAGCGGCGCGTCAGGGCCTGCCGGATGCACAGAACAGTCTTGGTTTTCTCTACCTGCTCGGTCTGGGCGTCAAACCGGATCCTGATATGGCCGCCATGTGGTTGCATCGCGCCGCGGGGCAGGGTCACAGTGCGGCACAGACCAACCTCGGCATTATGTATACAACCGGTCGCGGTGTGGAGAAGGACCATGAAAAGGCCGTAGAGCTGTTTCGCAACGCCGCGCAAAAGGGCAATGCCCAGGCACAGGGACTGCTCGCACAGGCCTACAGGGAAGGCTGGTATGGCTTACCCTGTGACACGGTACAATCGGATTACTGGAGCCGTAAGGCAGCCACAGCGGGTTAGCCAGAAATTCCCCTATATTTATAACCTCAATTGCCAGCCTCTCGACACGATTTGCCAGCTTGTGCTAAGGTCGCCTGCCGTTCGAGCAACACGCTAACTGTGCTGGAGATTGAGCATGCCTTATTTCGTTTACCGCCTGTCATCAGATAAAAAAACTTCACCTGAACTGCAGGACACTCATGAGAACTACCGCGCTGCCAAGCAGCATGTGCGCGACTTACGCAGCGAAAACCCGAACGAAGATCTGAATAACTTCCGGCTGATTTTTGCAGACGACGCACAGCAGGCGCGCATACTGTTAACGACCCAGCGTGAAAAGCCGCAGGTCGAAGAATGGGAAAATTAAGCTGACGAGTTAGAGCGATTTCGTAACCTGGTTAGTATTGCCCTGCTGCAATACCTGCCAGTTATCATTATCAATTAATTCTACGCGACCGTCGTTATACTCAACAACAATGCCACGTGTACCGACTGCGATGACCTCGGCAGAACTTCCTGAACCGGTGTCGTAATGCGTGCCAATAACTGGTCGTATGCTGCCCATATTGACTACCTCCCTCGGTTGGATGCCCTAGCGGAACACGCATAAAAAAACCTGTCAATTGGTTATGTTTATAGGTTGCCAAACATGCCTTAATCAGAGTATATGTCGATATGCTTATAGGCTTTATGATTCAAATGGTTTCGGATCATAGTTCAGGGTCTGGCTGAGTAAACAGACGTAAAAAATTTCCACGTCATGTGTAATTAACACAATATTCAGAGGTGTTTAAAGCCAGGATTTTACTGCACAGTAGTAGCAGGTGTAGAGTGTTCTGCATCATCCATATACGAAAACAAGGAAGGATGTTGTGGCCGATATAATGAAATACATTGTCGATGACGCGTTAATCGACACTGATCCAAATGGTTATCTGCTTGACCTTGATGACTGGACGGAATCGATAGCTGAATTACTTGCCCGTGAGGAAGATATCGAAATGACCGCGGCTCATTGGCAGGTCGTCAATTTTTTACGCGAGCACTACATCGAATACGGGACATCACCGAATGTACGGCTATTGATGAAGGTGCTGACCAAGGCATACGGTCCGGAGGTAGGCAGTCGTAAGCACCTTTACAGCCTGTTCCCGAACGGGCCGTCCCGGCAGGGGTGTCGTATTGCAGGACTGCCGTTACCGAATGATTGTGTTGACTGGTTCGGTTAACTGCTTCAGGCAACGATTGCGTCAGATTTGATCATATCTGCGGGCAGGTCGTGAGCGATCAAGTTTTCACTGACGGTGTCAATAATCGCCGGTGGTGCAGCGATATAGCTACGCCAATCTGACATTGAGTCATAGTGGGCAAGTATTTGTTCAATAGCCTCAGCCGCAGTATCCGTTCTAATTGCGTAGTACCTGAAGTTATCAATGGCATCGGCAACTGAGCGACAATAGCCGTTCGCATAGTGATTTTCGTGTTCATGCACCACCCAGTGGAAATCCATGTTCTGTGACAACTCGAGTGACAGGCAGTTTTCGATCAGGCTGTGTATAGGTGCAAACCCGGTTCCCCAGGCAATGAACAGTAACGGTGCAGGATCATTTTCGACCAGTGTGAAATTACCACAGGGCGCTTCAATTTCGATGGGCATATTCTTTTTAGCGCGCTCGAACAGGTAGTCACTTAGCGGGTCACTGGCATCGCGATGCAGGTGGAACTCCAGGTTAAGCCCGTCACAGGGGCAACTGGCAATAGGCAGTTCACGTTGCAGGTTTTCGTTCAGTTTCAGCCGGGCGTGCTGTCCGGCCATAAAACGCAAGGTTTTTGCACGCGGTGTACGTAAGGTAAGGCGCAGGGTATTCGCATCGATTGTTTCAAGCTTTCTTACTTTGGTCTCAATTGTCTGTAATGGAATATCTGAACCGTCATGTGCGATTGTGGCCTCCAGCTCCAGTTCACTACGCGCACTGTGACAGCACATGAGAATGTCTCCAGCAGCCCGTTCTGCCTCGGTCAGGACAAAGTCATGGTTACGTATTCGCTCGATCTCTCCGCTGGCCAGGCGTACCTTGCAGCGTCCACAGCCACCATTGGTACAGCCATGATCGACATTGATACCCGCACGCAGTGCCGCATGCAGCAGGGATTCTTTTTCCTCGCAGTCAAAACGAGTTTGGGAGGGGGAGACTGTTACCGGATAGGTCATCGTTGTGACTCCTTGTTCACAGTTATGACGTTCAATATATTCCTGTTCTGGCTTGCAGGCAGTGTCTGTGTCAGGATTTAAGTATAGTTAAACAGCTGTGAGTGTAACCAATGTTGAGTGCAGTACAGGAATTTTTTCAGCGCAGGCTGTTGCCCATACAGGATGACAGCGAGCAAGCAGAGTACGACAGGCTTCATCTTGCGACGGCGACACTGCTGTTCGAGATGGCCAAGATGGATGACCATATCGATGAGCGCGAACGTGAGGCAATCGGCTGCCTGCTTGCCGACAGGTTTAGTCTCGATGAGCAGACAACAGCGGAGTTACTGGAACTGGCAGCTGATACTGCCCGCAATGCGATATGTATGCAGGAGTTTACACGTCTGCTGAATGAGCATTTTAGTCAGCAACAGAAGGTCCAGATGGTGCGTATGCTATGGGAAGTAGCTGTCAGCGATGGTGTCATCGACAAGTACGAAGACCTGTTTGTGCGCCAGATTGCAGACCTGTTATATGTTCCGCACCGGGATTTCATCCGTGCCCGGCATGATGTGTGTGATTAATTCGGAAGTTAATACGTACGTATTTACCAGGCAGGAAACTCTATGGCGCTGTCTCATAGAGCCCCGAAACCAAAAAAGCCCCTAAATATAGGGGCTTCGTTGGAACTCTGTAAGAGAATCAAACACTACATAGTTTCTATACCATGTCCTTAAGTGCTTTCAGCGGTGTCAATTTAACGACATTGCGGGCTGGCTTGGCTTTGAACATCATTTCTTCGCCAGTGAAAGGATTGGTACCCTTACGTGCCTTGGTCGCTGGCTTACGTGCAACCTTGATCTTGGCAAGACCTGGAACAGTAAATACGCCTGGACCAGATTTCTTCAGGTCTTTCTGGATCATCGCAGCCATTTCATCAAATACAGCGGTGACTTCTTTTTTGGTGAGTTCAGTGTTCTCTGCAATAGTTCTGAGAATTTCTGCTTTGGTACGTGGTTTCTTTGCGGCCATTGGTAACTCCTGACGAAACGGGTCTATAAAATTGTTTTGTTTTATGGTCAGACTTCAGTGCCTGATCTTGTGTGCATAAGATAGCACAAGAACACCGTAAGATTGCAAACTATTTTTATTTTATTTGCGATTTAAGACTGTATATACAGTCATAAAAGTTATAAGGGTCATCAATCAAACGAACAAAAGTACTTGACAAACTATTTTTTTGCTTGTTTGTTCTTGGCTTTCATCTGGCTGATCAATTTACCGATACCACCTGAACGGCGTATCTGGGAAGCAAAACTGGAACGGTAGTTTGCGACCAGGCTGATGCCGTCAATTGAAACATCGTAAACCTTCCATTCACCCTCATCATTCAGGTACAGGTCGTAACTGATAGGAATCACCGGGCCATTGTCAGGGCGAATCTCGGTACGTACAGAAACCGAACTTGCATCGGCACTGGCACGTACCGGCAGGAAGTTGATTTGCTGTCCACTGTATTCAAGTAATGCGGTGGAGTAGGTCCGTATCAACAGGTCACGGAACTCGTTTGTGAATGCTTCACGTTGGGCCGGCTTGGCACGTCGCCAGTATTTTCCCAACACCCAGCGGGACATTCTCTTGAAGTCGATATGTGGGAGCAGGATTTCATCGACCAGCTCAAAGACGTGGCGTGGGTTCGAGTTGATGACACTGCGGTCCTGTTCGATGCGGTTGATGATTCGTTCAGCAGTAACTTTAACCAGGTTACCAGCAGCATCGCCATGTCCGGCACTGAGCATCTGACTGAACATCATCAGGCATGTCAAAATGATTACGCGTAACATCAAACAAGGCTCCCAAAAATTAGTGTGGTTATTCTGCTATGCGCCACGGCAAATGAAAAGCAGACAAATACAGCCCGGGGCGTAGGTATTTATCCTACAAAATCGGCTGAGATGCCTTTATCTTGAGAAAAAACGTGTTATCTTTTTAATATGGAGTAGTAACCCTGAAGATATCCCTAATTTACTGTTTCCAAAGGGTAATTATTTCTGCCCAGGGTTTTGGTCAAGGGTAGAATATGTCTTGGACGGTTGTCATCCGCCGATTTTGCGATGTGAGTGTGAATTTATACGCATTACCAGGGGGGTAAATTGGGTATTTTGAACCAGTTAATATCCATATTCTAGATTCTGCCAGGTTAGCGTGAAGGAGAGTAATGGGCGCTGTCAAGCACAATGAGGAGCTGAACGAGGCACTTCGGACGCTGGTTCCGATCAGTGCGCTTTCGGATGAAAAATTTGCCGAATTGATGGTAAGCACCCGGATCGAGGAGCTTGCCGCAGGAGAAGCTGTTTTCCGCGAAGGTGATATTGATCCACGCGCTGTGTACCTGCTTGCCGGCAAGGTCGTGATGATGTCTGGTAAGAGTTCCACTGATACAGTGATTGGCGGGACTGAGGCGTCACGATATCCGCTTGCACATCATATACCTCGTCAACTCAGTGCTATTGCCAAGACCGCGGTCAGGTGTATCCGAATTGATACACAGTTGCTCGATACGCTTCTCACTTCAGATAAAGATCGGGGTGATGCCTATGAAGTCAGTGAAATTCTCGAGGAAGATGACAACGACTGGATGACCCAGATGTTGCAGTCAGAGTCATTTGCAAATCTCCCAGCCGAAAATATCCAGGCACTGTTTATGCACATGGAAGAGGTGCAGTTCAGTGCCGGTGACGCTGTCATCAAGCAGGGGGAAGCGGGCGATTACTATTACATGTTACGCAACGGTCGTGCCAAGGTTGTCGTAGAGGTTGATGGTAAAAAGAAGATTGTAGCCGATCTGAAGGCAGGTGATTCATTTGGTGAAGAGGCACTGATTTCTGATGCGCCACGAAATGCGTCAGTAATCATGCAGACCAACGGGGCTCTGATGCGCCTGGCACAGAATGATTTCGAAGAACTTATGAAAGAGCCACTTATCAAGTGGGTCACCTTCGACGAAGCAAAGGCTATTGTTGAAGATGGTGGTGTCTGGCTGGATGTACGTATGCCAAACGAACACAGTAGTGGTTGCATAGAGGGCAGCCATAATCTGCCATTGTCATTACTGCGCAGCCGTGCTGATAAGCTTAAAACATCGCGCAAGTATGTGACGTATTGTGATAACGGTAAACGCAGTTCAGTGGCTTCCTTTTTGTTAAGTCAGCGTGGATTTGATTCCTATGTCCTGGCAGGTGGGTATGCTGAAAAGTGCGCAGAGCCCGCGAAACCAGATACTGATAATAAGGTTGTTGAACTCAAGCCGGGTCAGCAGGCAGAGCCGAAGGTTATACGTGAAGTCGTCAAGGAAATCATCGAGGTCGAAGACGAGCAGGCACGCAAGGCAAGAGAAGAAGCAGAGCGTCGTGCCGAGGAAGAAAGTTCACGCCGCGCCCAGGTCGAGGAAGAGCTGGCAATGCTCAAGCAGGCGCAGGTAAACGCCAAAGAGGCAGCACAAAAGGAAACCGAGAAACGCCTCAAGGCCGAAGCGGCCGTTGAGAAATTGAAAAAAGGCCAGGAAGAAGCATTCCGCAAGGCCGAGGATGAGATCAAGCGGCGCAAGGAAGTCGAGGAAGATGCCCAGCGCATCAAGGCCGAGGCTGAGGTTGCGCAGCAGAAGGCCGAGGAAGAGGTCAACAAGCTCAGGGTTGAGCGTGAACAGGCGCACGAACAGGCCGAACAGGAACTGGCGGCACTGCGCGAGCAGCGTGAGCAGGCAGAAAAAGACGCGCAAGAACAGGCTGAGGCAATGAAGGCCCAGGCGGAGGAAGCGCGAAAACAGGCCGAAGAGCAGGCCGAAAAACTCAAGCAGGAAGCTGAGGTCGCACGCCAGGCCGCCGAAGCAGATGCCAAACGTATTCGTGATGAAGCCATGGCTGCGCAGGAAAAAGCAGAACAGCATATGGCAGATCTGGAGGCTCAGCAGCAAGAGAGCAGGGAAAAGGCGGAGATTGAAGCAGCACGACTCAAGGCAGAGGCTGAGGAGGTCCGTGAGCAGGCGCGTATCAAGTCAGAAGAAATGGCATCGCGAATTGTTGCTGAGGCTGAACAGGCTAAATTTGACGCCGAGCAACAGGCTGCCGAATTACTTGCCGAGGCTGAGGCTGAACGCCTCAAGGCGCAGGCTGAACACGCCAGGTTTGTCTCGTCACAGGAAGATGCTCGCTTAAAGGCTGAACAGGAAGTTGCGAAATTGAAAGCCGAGGCGGAGAAGGCTCGTCTGCGCGCAGAAGAAGAACAACAGAAGATGCAGCAAAGTGAGGCGAATCGCCTTGATGCAGAAAAAGAAGCTAACCGGATCAAGGCCGAAGCTGAAGCTGCACGGCACAAGACAGAGGAAGAACTGAACCAGCGCCAGGCTGAGTCCGAGGCGGCCCGACTCAAAGCCGAGGAAGAAGCGGCACGCGTCAAGGCAGAGGCAGAGACAGCACGACTCAAGGCCGAAGAGGAAGCAGCCAGACTTGCTGCAGAGGTAGAGAAGGCGCGTCTTGATATGCAGAACGAGAGTGCTGAATCGGTTGCGCAGCTTGAGGCGGAGGCTGAGGCGGCCAGGCTGGAGGCTGAAGAAGCCCGACGTATGCGTGAAGAGGCCGAAGCACTGCGGCTCGAGGCGGAACAGGCGGCCGAGAAAGTGCGTGAAGAAGCCGATGCTGCACGCCAGCAGGCGGTTAGTGATGCCGAGAGACTCATTGATGAAGCCGAACAGGCACGCATCCAGGCTGAGGAGGAGGCTGGCGAGTTGAGGGAGGCCGCTGAACAGGCACGGCTGGATGCCGAGAAGGAGGCTGCTCGTCTGCATGATGAGGCAAATGCCACGCGCAAGCAGGCCGAAGCCGAGGCACAACTGCTTACAGAAGAAGCGAAGGATGCCCAGCAGCGTACTGATGAAATGATCAACAAGATGAAGGCTGAAGCTGAAGCAGCACGTCTCAAGGTTGAAGAAGAAGCTGCTCGGCTTAAGGATGAAGAAGCAGCAGCACGAGCCAAGGCAGAGGAAGAGGCAGCACGGGTCAGGGCAGAGGAAGAGGCCGCCCGGCTTGAAACAGAACAAGCCCGACGCATGCGTGAAGAGGCCGAGGCGCTGCGGCTCGAGGCGGAACAGGCGGCCGAGAAGGTGCGTGAAGAGGCCGACGCTGCGCGGCAACAGGCAATTGCTGAGGCAGAAAAGCTGCTTGATGAGGCAGAGCAGGCACGTATCAAGGCAGAGGAAGAGGCTAAACACCTGAAGTCTGCCGAAGCCAGTCGTGTGCGCGAGGAGGCCGAGGCCGTGCGGCTCGAGGCAGAGCAAAACGCAGAGAAGTTACGCAATGAAGCTGATGCGGCAAGACAGCAGGCTGCCAGTGAAGCAGAAAAACTGCTCGGCGATGCTGAGCAGGCACGTACCAGGGCCGAGGAAGAAGCTCGACAGCTGAAGCAGGCTGCTGAACAGGCTCGACTGGAAGCCGAGACAGAGGTTGCACGCCTGCATGGCGAGGCACAGGCAACGCGTGAACAGGCAGAGGAAGACGCACGGCGTCTGAAGCAGGCGGCACAACAACATGCCGGTGATGTCATCAGCAAGCTGAAGGCTGAGGCGGAATCACAAAAAGTCGAGGATGTAGCCGACTACGGCGCAGCGACTGATTTTGATACGGATGATTTTGATATTGGTGACATTCCGCTGATTGAGGATGAGAGTGGCGAAGACAGTGACCTGATCGTGCTTGGTGAGGATGAACAACAGAAGCCGGTCAAGGATGATATTGTTGAGCCGCCGGAAGATATCCTTGATGAACACGATGAGATTGAACGTCTCGTCAATGAAGCCGTTGTGGGCGGCGTCGACTCTGTTTTCGCGACAGGTTTTACAGAAGCTGTCGTTGAATCGGAGTTTCTTCCCGCACCACGCGACAACAGGATGAAGCTGATTGCTGCAGCCGGTACGGTTGCAGTGGTCGTGATTGCTGTCCTTGTCTGGGTATTTGTGGGTGGAGAGGATGAGACGCGTACCCCGCAGGTAAGTGAGGTACCGTCAGTTGTGGTGCCGGATGTTGCTGTCAGCACACCCGAGCCAGATGCGGTAGCTAAACCGGAACCAGAACCAGTTCCCGAGCCGGCACCTGAGCCCGCTGCAGTGAAACCGCCAGAAAAAGTGGTTGAACCTGAGGTACCGCCATTTAAACCCGAGTTTTTCAGCGATCGCCTGAAAAGCGGTGGCCGTGGCCCGCAAATGGCCGTGATCCCGCAAGGTAGTTTCCGTATGGGTAGTCCTTCAACATCGACGGAATTTGACGAGCGTCCTGCACACGACGTCAAGGTTAACGGTTTTGCAATGAGTCGTTATGAGGTCACTGTTGCAGACTATACGCGTTACCTGCAAAACACCGGGCGTGATGGCAAGTCAACCGTAACTGGCCTGAAGGCCAGGCAACCAGTGGCGAAAGTGTCGTGGGATGATGCAGTCAAGTATGCAAGGTGGTTATCCGCCCAGACAGGTAAAAAGTATCGTTTGCCGACTGAAGCGGAATGGGAGTACGCGGCATTGGCAACGGGTACAGACCTGTATACCTGGGGCGATAAACTCGGCAAGAATAATGCGAACTGTTTTGATTGCGGTAGCAAGTGGGACAGTACCAGCAGCGCGGCTGTTGGTTCGTTTGCAGCGAATACATTTGGCCTACACGACATGCTTGGCAACCTGATGGAATGGGTACAGGACTGCAAGAACCGCAGTTACCGCGGTGCACCGCGCACTGCCAGGGCATGGTTACGCGGTGACTGTAGCAAGCGTATGGCACGTGGTGGATCATACGAAACACCGGGTGGCAGTCTGCGCATTAAGCGTCGTCGCAGTCTACCGACTACCACACGCCTGGAAACGATGGGTATACGGCTGGTTCGCGAGTAACAACGGGTTAAGCTTTGGTACGTTCTTTCACGATTTCTACACAGGGTCAGGGGCTGTATAACATCACGGCCGATGTTGTTGCGCAGTTAAGTGACAGCCAGCTTGCAGATGGCCTGTGCACGGTATTTGTCCAGCATACCTCTGCGAGCCTGATTATTCAGGAAAATGCCGATCCTGCTGTCCAGGACGATCTGAATAACTGGTTGAACCGGCTCGTCCCTGAACATGACCCCTTGTATACCCATACCGATGAAGGGCCGGATGATATGCCTGCACATATCAAGTCGGTTTTGACCGCAACCTCGATGAGCATCCCGATCATGAACGGCCGTCTGGGACTTGGCATCTGGCAGGGGATCTACCTGTGGGAGCATCGTCGCCGTGGTCAGCGGCGGACAATCATTATTCATGCAGGACACTAATTGTAAACAGGAAGGGCCATGCAACACGTATGCAATGTTGATGAGATAGGGGACGGTGACGCACGCGGCTTTGAGGTTAAGCAGGGTGCTGAGCAGGTCAGTATTATTTGCATCAGGCAGGGCAAGCATGTACTGGCTTACCGCAACCGCTGCCCGCATACCGGTATCAACCTTGAATGGTTGCCGGATCAATTTCTAGATGACACGAAACAGTATCTTGTCTGCTCTACCCATGGTGCCATGTTTCAGCTTGAGGACGGGCTTTGTGTGACCGGTCCCTGCACAGGTGATGCCCTGACAGCGGTGCCTGTCATGGTAGAAAATGGATCTGTCCTGTGCGAAGTCGTTTAACCGACGAGTCGCAGGCCATGTAATGGCTAATATACTTGCGGTAGGTGTAGCGACGATTGACTGGATACAGGTTGTTGACGAGTACCCGGCTGTTGATACCGAATTACGCGCACGTGAACAGCATCTCTGGCGCGGGGGTAATGCGACCAATACCCTGGTAGTTCTGAGCCAGTTGGGTCATACATGCAGCTGGCTGGGTACCCTCGCCGATGATACGTTTGCCGATCTTATCTGCCGTGATCTCGATAAATACAATATTAATTATTCACATTGTCATCGTGTGCCTGACAGCGTCTCACCAAGTTCACATATCCTGTTGAGCGAAGCAAGCGGTAGCCGTAACATTGTGCATTACCGGGAGCTGCCCGAACTCCTTGCTGCAGATGCGAGTGATATTGATTATACGAAGTGGGACTGGTTGCATTTCGAGGGACGCAATGTTGCCGAGACAGCCTTACTCATGCAGCAGGTTCGAAGTCAGGTACCGAACGTGACGATCTCTCTTGAACTTGAAAAGCCCCGCGACCGCATCGAACAGTTGTTCGGCTATGCTGATGTCCTGCTCTGTGGGCAGCATTTTGCGCGTGCCCATGGACATAATTCAGGCGAGGGGTTTCTCAAGGCGATGCAGACCGATTTGCCTGGTACTTGTGAAATGATTTGTGCATGGGGCAAGCAAGGTGCATTTTTCATGTCAGAAAACGGTGAGGTTTTGACTGTGCCGGCTTTTGCTCAGGAAAAAGTTATCGATAGCCGTGCAGCTGGCGACGTGTTTAATGCGGCGTATATTGATGCGCGCGTGCAGGGGCTGTCTCTTGCCGAAAGTATTGAGTCAGCCTGCAAACTGGCAGGGCATAAATGTGGGCATCAGGGCCTGGACGGGTTTGTTTAGTCATTCAGGCGACTAATTGTTCTGCAAGGTATTTGAGTTCTGCACTGTTATCAATGATCTTTTCGAGACAGGCGTAGGCTATGTCCTCGTTGAGTCCAACTTGAAAGAGAATTTCTTCCGGTAGTTCTGCAGTAGATGCATCACCAAAACCGTAACTATGGAGTAGGCGATTCGCGATGAGTACCAGCTGTGCATGTACAGCATACATACCGCTATAGGCGAGATTGCGTTGCTCGCGCTGGGCAATAATCAATGATTGTGGCATGTCCCAGATGCCCATGAGCCATGCGGCGATCTGTTCTGGCGGGCTATCAAAGCTATCCTTGACGACGTTGTATATCGAATTATCCATGAGTGGGGGTAGCTGTGCATTGAGTTGTGCATAGTCGTCAGTAAACAAGTGTGCCAGTATCAGGTAGCCAAGATTATGCAACAGCCCGGCAAGTTGCGCAGTACCCTTGGCGGGACGCCGTGAAACCGGAATGTGACGGGCGAGCGATTCACACAGCGCAGAGACGAGTACGGCATCACGATAGATACGTTGCAGGCCAAGCTGCCCGTGCTTCGGTCCCTTGAAGTTACTTGCAGTCGATATTCCCAGCGCAACATGCAAGGCCGTGTCATAACCAAAGATTCGGACAATTGCAGCGTCAATTGTTTTGATTGATTGACCCAGGCCGTACAATGCAGAACGCGCCTGTTTAAGCAGTTGAGCAGAGACGGCCGGATCGTGCTCAAGAATGCGTGCAAGATCAGATACCCGTCCATTGCTATTATTCAGCAGTCGCAGTAATTCACGGCCTGTGCCCGGCACAGTGGGTAAGGTATCGAGTTTGGTCAGGCGCTGTTCAATATGCTCGGACAGTACGTTGTTTGCCTGTTGCAAGGTGCTTTTATCATAGCCGGGTAGCGGGTAAGAAAAATTGAAGCCATGCCATGCATGATCGAGCATGCCGTTAAAATCTTCCCCTAGCATGCGGATAATGTCCTGATGATCAGAAGGAAAGTACACTATTGCCTGTGAGGCGAGGACGCTGTCGATAATTGTTGGAACGGTTTCTTTTGTGCTCAGTGGTGGCAGTGCCTGTGGATTGCATGACGGGAAAAGCTGCTCAATGTGTGCCTCAGTTGCTGGTGTAAGCGTATGCTGTAACTGGCGACCAAGCGCCGGTACATCAATGCAGTGTGATGCAGGGAAAATGGCAAGCAGAAATGCCCCCTTACTGTCGACAAGCAGTTGGCTACGCGCAATATTATGTAGTTCAATACGGGTATCGTGGGCGATTTGTGAAAGTGAACCACTGGCACCCTCAGCAAAGACCTCATAGTCCTGACCGCCCGAGTCGAGTCGAATACAGATATGGCTCTTGCTATTCATGAATATTCCCGCATTACTTCAGTAAGTTAGCTTGTTTTATTCACTAAAGTTTTTGTTGTACACTGGCTATCGGCTATCGTTGGTAAAACATTAAGGCTTCCCTGGTCAGGAATCCTGATGTTTAGCAGGCAGAATATAACAATAAGACGGGGATAATCTGTCAGATAAGGCGGGTTTGGCTGTCAGAAATAATAGTATGGGGACATAGCGATAATGCCTGATAATTCATCAAGTCTGGTCAAGCTACTGGTCGTCGATGACGACGCAGCCTTTCGTGCCTTTTTGCAGGAGCTCCTTACGCAGAGTGATTATGAGGTCGTCCTGGCCGAAAACGGTAAGCAGGGGATTGACCTTGCAACCACCGAAATCCCTGACTTGATCATCCTCGATGTCATGATGCCGGATATCAGCGGTGGCATGGCGGCCCATTACCTGTCAGAAAATATTGCGACCCAGAATATCCCGATTATCTTCCTGACCAGTATTATTTCAGAAGAACAGGAAATGATGGTGGATAACCAGGAAGGGAATTATCAGTTTCTTGCCAAACCAATCAGGGTTGAGCACCTGCTCGAAGAAATCACCAGGACCTTAAGTCGCCCTGCCTGATAAATTGCACAGTATTCACAAGATATAAAAGAAGCGGGAACCTGAAAGGGTTCCCGCTTCTTTTTCGCTTATTGCTTGGGATTTAGCGACGGATACGCAGGCCTCGACCGACAACACGTGGTGTACGCAGTGTCTTGAGGAATGCAATCAGGTCTTCCTGACTCTCCGAGCTTTCAGCATTGAAGTTGGCAACAGCTGTTGCGGCATCAGAATCGCCTTCGCCATGTATGTTGATGGCTTCAGTCAGCGTGAAGGCACGACCGTCATGCAGGTATGGCGCTGTATCGGCTACACCCCACAGGCGGGCAGTTGTGAACTCACGGTTGCCGTTAAATTCAGCCAGATTTTCTCCCATCTTGTGTGACTTCAGGTCAGCGAACATGCGTACATCGACACCACCTGAACGGTTACGCTTGAAGCGAGTTGGGCTGCGGCTCAGATCCAGCTGCTTGTAGACATTGGCAGACGGGTCATTGGCAATTTCAGGGTAACGAACACCGAGTTTGCGAGTTGTCGTACTCAGGGTCGGGACGTGACATTCAGCACAACCGACATCGTTAAAGACCTGCTCACCACGACGGGCCTGTGCAGTCACACCACGCTGACGCGGGCGTTCCAACAGGGCGCTGAAGATGTTCAGGGCTGAGAGTTCACCAATGAGAACTTCGTTGGTGACACCATCACCGTCACCATCGGCGACTGCATTGCCATCATCGGCAGCTGCACGACCCGGATCAAGTACCTCGTCAGGTTGCATACCGAAGTGGAACATCATTGCACCCGTATCGAATTTACGCGTTGTAATGTTGTCACCAGTACGGCCAAATGGCTGTACAACGAGGAAGAAATCCGACTCAGGATCGGCTTCGATACCTTCAACACCGCTTGTATCAAATGATGCACCGTCAAAGCTCAGGGTACCGAAGCTGACGCCCTTGGTAATCAGGTCTACAGTTGTACCCAGGTTATCTACGGCCTGCTGGCGCAGGGCCTGCAGGTCTGCAGTCATTTCATTACCGACGAGCTCGACACCACCTGAACCAAATACAAATGGCGGGTTGATGGTACGACCATTGATGTTGTTCTGGCCGGTTGTTTCTGTCGGGCCACCGGCTGGCGGGTTGATCTGATTTTCATCATCGTTCGTGTTTACAAAGCTGGCACCACCACCTCCGAGTACGGTGTTATTCACACCACCAACACCGCCCACTGCGAATTTCATTGGAATCGTCGCACGGCTGATCACGGAGTGACATTCAAGACAGGACTGTGCATCGAGACCATTGATACGGGTGAACTTGCCATTTGCTTGCAAGCTGCCACGTGAACCGACTTCACGACGTGCTTCAGGGGTTTCGCCTGGTGTTTCACCGAAGCCGTCTGCCAGGTTAAACGGCGTGCTGAACAGTTTCATGCCGCGGCGACGAATTTCGGTTAATGACAATGAACCATCAGTGATTTGTGACTGAGTGGTGCGAACTTCCAGTGCAGGATCGGTATCCGCAGCAATAACGCTGATTGCCGGAACACTGAGTGCAACTGCACATAATGTACTTATTACCGACTTCTTCATTTAACGCTCCCTGTATTACTTCATTAAAAAATTACGCATAGAAAATTAATTTCGTTATTTATTTTTTTATTAGCACAATACTAACTACTTTGTTTTAACGATAAAAGCAGCAGGTTTTATGTACACATTAGCATTTTTGTTTTTATAACGGTTCTAAATGTGATGTTCGATCTTAATACATCAACACGAATATCATAGGTAGAATACATTTAAACATTTGTAGGAGTTCCCCCCTATATCAGTTGACTACTACAGTAAGGATTACCAATTAAGACAATGTCTAAATTAGAACAAGTTTAAAAGCAACCTGTTCTTGAAGATTGTCCTGCCTGCAATCACATTCCATGTGTACATTTATCGTTAAGAAAAAGAACAGATGAAACGTCAGGTTTGCGATCCGTATTACCTGACGAATCTCATCGTAGAGGGTTGTTAAGAGGAAAGATGTGAAGTTTTTGGCATAAAACGCAATTATCTATAATTGCGCGGAACAACTATTATCGATTAATTGCGCGGTGCCCGATATCTCGGCGTAGATACAGACCATTCCACGATATTGTATCAACGAGTTTGTAGGCGCGTTGCTGAGCATCTGCAACAGTCTCTCCCAGTGCAGTCACGCAGAGCACACGACCACCAGCAGTAACAACCTTGCCATCCTGGGAGGCAGTGCCGGCATGAAAGACCTTTTCACCCTCAACTTCATTAACGGGCAGGCCATTGATGACATCACCCTTCCGGTAATCATCGGGATAACCGCCAGCCGCGAGCACAACGCCAAGAGATGCGCGTGGATCCCAGTCAGCGGATACTGTATCAAGGCGCCCTTCAAGTGCGGCGTCAACAAGTTCGACGAGATCGGACTTGAGTCGCAACATAATAGGTTGAGTCTCAGGATCGCCAAAGCGGCAATTGTATTCGAGGACCTTCGGAATTCCATCACTGCCCAGCATGATGCCCGCATACAGGAATCCTGTGTATGGCATACCTTCACTTGCCAGGCCAGCAACTGTCGGACGGATGACCTCGTCCATAATGCGTTGTTCAATCTCGGGGGTGACGACCGGTGCAGGGGAGTAGGCGCCCATGCCGCCCGTATTTGGTCCGGTATCACCTTCGTCGCGGGCCTTGTGATCCTGCGAGGTGACCATTGGCAGGATGTGCTCGCCATCAACCATGACAATAAAACTGGCTTCTTCACCGTCCAGGAATTCTTCGATCACGACACGTGAACCAGCCTCGCCGAAGGCATTGCCTGCGAGCATGTCCTTGACTGCGGCAATGGCTTCGTCGTTGTTCTGTGCAACGATCACACCTTTACCGGCGGCAAGGCCATCAGCCTTGATCACAATTGGCGCACCTTTTTCTTCGATGAAGGCAATCGCGGGTTCGATCTCGGTAAAGACCTCGTACCAGGCTGTCGGGATAGTGTGGCGTGCAAGAAAATCTTTCGTGAATGCCTTTGAGCCTTCAAGCTGTGCCGGTGCCTTGTGCGGGCCAAAACAGCGCAAGCCAGCGTCTTCAAATACATCGACGATACCCAGTACGAGCGGGACCTCAGGACCGATAACCGTCAGGTCGACATTGTTGCTACGAGCAAAGTCGAGCAGACCATCTATATCGTCTGCAGCAATCGCAACATTCTGCATGGCGGATTCAAGTTGGGTACCGGCATTACCCGGTGCAACGTATACAGTTTCAACACGTGACGACTGGGCCAGTTTCCATGCCAGCGCATGTTCACGTCCACCACCACCAACAACTAATACTTTCATTACAAATATCCTGTTTTAATTTTTCAATGCTGAAGATGAAACAGTACAGAGATCGCAAAGTCTACAACATGCGTCGTGTATGTGAATATAGTAAAAATATCCTCAGCGAACTTTGCGCCTCAGCGTTGGATTTGTATTTTAGTGTCGGAAGTGGCGCATGCCAGTGAAGACCATGGCGATATCATGTTCATCCGCTGCAGCGATGACTTCATCATCACGCATTGAACCACCCGGCTGGATCACAGCACGTACACCGACACTGGCAGCCTGGTCGAGACCATCACGGAACGGGAAGAAGGCATCCGAGGCCATGACCGATCCCTTTACTTCAAGCTCGGCATGTTCAGCCTTGATTGCCGCAATGCGGGCCGAGTTAACACGGCTCATCTGGCCAGCACCAACACCGATGGTCATACCATCACGGCCGTAGACAATCGCATTCGACTTGACGTACTTGGCGACCTTCCAGGTGAACAGCAGATCCTGCATTTCCTGCTCGGTTGGCGCACGCTTCGTGACGACCTTCATGTCATTAAACAGTGTCAGGTCGGCATCCTGTACAAGCAGGCCACCGTTAACGCGCTTAAAATCAAGGCGATTGCCCGGCTCAGCCGGCCACTGGCCACACTCGAGCAGGCGAACATTTTTCTTTGCCTTGACGGCTTCGATAGCATCACTGTTGACAGTTGGCGCGATGATCACTTCGACAAACTGGCGATCGACAATCGTCTGCGCCGTTTCTGCATCGAGTTCGCCGTTAAAGGCGATAATGCCGCCAAAGGCTGACTCCGGGTCAGTACTGTAGGCACGGTCGTAGGCTTCAAGCAGTGAATCGCCTGTTGCGACACCGCACGGGTTAGCATGCTTGACGATGACACAGGTCGGCTCGTCACTGTATTGCTTGACGCACTCGAGTGCCGCATCGGTATCACCAATGTTGTTATAGGACAGCTCTTTGCCCTGCAGTTGTTTCGCGGTACTTATGCTGGCCTCTTTACTGCCGGCTTCGACATAGAACGCTGCTGACTGGTGTGGATTTTCACCGTAACGCATTTCCTGTGTCTTGATGTACTGGCTGTTAAAGGTGCGCGGCAGGCCGGCAACGGTGCCGTCGTCCTGCACAGCACCAAGGTAGTTGGCGATTGCACCATCATACTGAGCCGTGTGTTCAAAGGTCTTTACGGCGAGGTCAAAACGGGTGCCATCACTGATTGAACCATCGTTGCTACTCATTTCATCAAGGACGCGCTCGTAGTCACTCGCATCGACGACGACAGTCACGGCCGCATGGTTTTTCGCCGCGGCGCGCAGCATGGTTGGGCCACCGATATCAATGTTTTCAATCGCCATTGGCAGGTCGCAGTCATCACGGGCAATCGTGGCGGCAAACGGGTACAGATTCACGACAACCATGTCGATCGGTGGGATGCCATGTTCTTCCATGACCGCATCATCAGTACCGCGACGGCCAAGTAGTCCACCGTGTACCTTCGGGTGCAGTGTCTTGACGCGGCCATCCATCATTTCCGGGAAACCGGTGTAGTCAGATACCTCGACCACGGCGATGTCATTGTCGGCAAGCATCTTTGCCGTTCCACCTGTGGAGAGGATTTCAACACCCTTGTCAGCCAGGCTGCGGGCGAAATCTACAATACCGGTTTTGTCAGAAACACTGATGAGGGCACGACGAATGGCAGACATGGATTACCTCTGTATAAGACTGTAACGAGTTGTTTGTGTATTAGCCGAGATTGTACTGCTTGAGCTTCTTGCGCAGTGTGCCGCGGTTAAGCCCCAGCATGATGGCGGCGCGGCTCTGGTTGCTACGCGTGTATTCGAGTACGGCACGTAGCAGGGGTTCTTCCATTTCCTGCAGGACCATCTGGTACAGGTTATCCGGTTCATGGCCATCGAGGTGGTGAAAATAGTTGACCATCGCGGTGGCAATGCAGTCACGCAGCGGACGGTGTGATTGTTCGGTATCGACCTGGAAGACGTTTTCAATTAGCTCTTTTGGTAGTGGTTGGTTCATGCGGCAAGTTCTTGTTTTTGTAATAGTTTATAGAAGAAGTCCTGGACCATATCGAGTTGTTCCTCGCTGGACTCAAGACGTGTAACGATACGGCGGAACTCGGCACCGTGTGCCTGTCCCTTGCTGTACCATGCAATATGCTTGCGTGCTATGCGCACCCCGGTGAATTCACCGTAGAACGCATACAGGTTGTGCAGGTGTTCGAGCAGGATATCGCGGATCTCAACGAGATCAGGTTCCGGCAGTTTTTCCCCGGTGCTCAGGTAGTGTTCAACCTCGCGGAAGATCCAGGGGCGACCCTGTGCGGCGCGGCCGATCATGACGGCATCGGCACCGGTGTAATCAAGGACGAATTTGGCCTTCTCCGGTGTTGTAATGTCACCATTGGCGACGACCGGGATAGCAATGCGGCTCTTCACATCGGCTATTGTGTCGTATTCGGCATCACCCTTATACAGGTCAGAACGTGTCCGGCCGTGTATGGCGAGCGACTGGATGCCGGCATCTTCGGCAATACGGGCAATTGTCGTTGCATTCTTGTGCTCATGGTCCCAGCCGGTACGAATCTTCAGGGTCACCGGGATATCAACGGCGTTGACGACGGCGTCGAGGATATCGCCAACCAGGCGTTCATGTTGCAGCAGTGCAGAGCCGGCCAGGACATTACAGATTTTCTTTGCAGGGCAGCCCATATTGATATCGATGATCTGGGCACCGTTATCGGCATTGTGCCTGGCGGCCTCGGCCATCATCTGGGGATCAGAGCCTGCGATCTGCACAGAACGAGGATCGGTTTCACCATCGTGGTTGGCGCGGCGTTTGGTTTTTTCGCTGCCCCATAGGAGAGAGTTCGAGGTCACCATTTCCGACACGGCCATACCGGCACCGAGGCGTTTACATAACTGGCGGAACGGACGATCGGTCACACCGGCCATGGGGGCCAGGATAAGGCGGTTATTAATCTGGTAAGGTCCGATCTGCATGCGTTTGGTGTAATTGTTTCTGTACAGAAAGTAATCACTCGTTTAACGGACAGCCGATCATACTCGCATTGCCGGGCTCGGCAAAGGGCTAATTTATCATTTAAAGATGAACAGGTAGCTGACGGCTTTATTGCCCGGATCGCTGAGCTCGAGGGCCACATTGACCGGGCGGGCCGGGTCGATGCCGTCATGAACATCTACGTCTTTTGGCAGGTATTCACGGGGTTGGAAATCACGTCCGGCGACGATATGGCCGGCAATATCGCGGAATTGTAGTTGTAACAACGGGTAAGCCTGTTTGAAGACCGCGGTGTTTTCGATTTGCGCGGAGACACTTAGTGCACCGGTCACACCGGGGTGGCTGCGGATTTCACGCTCACGCAGCACGATCGCATCCGGGTCTCGCGGCAGCTCAATATAGCAGTCAAAAACCTCACAGTAGCCTTGTATGAACGGCCGTAATGCAGTCTGCTCGGCGATCTCATCATGGAGCAGGTAAATGCTTTGCACCACGAACAGGGCAATCAGTGCAATGCTGGCGAGGATATACCCGGTTGGCTGCTCAGCTCGCGGCGTGTCGGAGGCCTCAAGCTCAGGGTAGAGCTGGCGCGGATCATAGCCACTGCCAGTTTCGTCACGTATTTCAGTACTATCATCCTGTTCTTGTTTCCCGAGGATGTGCTCGACGGGGGCGGCCGCGTCAGTCTCCTTAACGAGCAGGTCGGCATTGGCAGCCTGCTGGGCATTGAAATCGAGCACGTGCACCTTGTTACCAGACAATACGCTTGCAGGTTCTTCCTCGATAGCGGGCGTCTGCGACCCAGGTGCGTCTGTTGGCTGGTTGTCTTCGACGTCGGTGACAGGTGTATCCGGTTGTTGAACCGCGTTCTTTTCAGGTAGTTCTATGTCATCGACATGGAGTTCATCGATGGGTGTCAGTTCAGGTGCGTCCAGATCCGGGGAGGCCGGCATATCAGGCATATCGAGGTCGCTGGCCTGGACATCAACACTGTCAAGCATTGCAGAAGGGTCTTCAAGCTCGATGCTATCGACTGAAACCGGTTCCAGATCGGGAATGGCTTCTTTTGCTGCCGGTTCTACCGGACTGGCTACAAATACCGTATTACAGTGCTCACAGCGGACGCTGCCGGAGGCACGTTGTAGCTGTTCATCTGTGACGTCGAAGTGAGTCTGGCATTGTGGGCATTGAGTCAGCATGGGTTAACGATACCACTTTCTGCCCGGGGGGAAAGTCTGCTCAGCGTTTTCTGCCACTAACGCGTATCCAATCGTCCTGCTGGACAGGTGGTTCCATGTCGCAATACTCGCCATAGGCCTGCAGGATATTTTCAGACTGTTCAGCGAGGATGCCTGACAGGACCAACTCCGCGCCCGGCTTGATGGCCCTGCACAGCATCGGCGCGAGTTCGGTCAATGGTCCGGCGAGGATATTCGCGAGCAGCATGTCGAAGCCGTCATCCGGTAGTTCCATCGGCAAGTGGGTACTGATGTGGTCACTGACCGCGTTGCGATCGGCATTATCTCGGGTCGCCTGTAGGGCCTGCGGGTCGATATCAATCGCCATGACCTGATCAGCACCGAGTTTTGCTGCGGCAATCGCGAGGATGCCGGAACCGCAACCGTAGTCGAGCACCTGTTTGCCCGCGAGCTGTTTGTCATCGAGCCACTGCAGGCACAGTGACGTGGTCGGGTGGGTGCCCGTGCCAAAGGCAAGACCGGGATCAAGCAGGATGTTTACTGCCTCAGGCTGCGGCGCATCACACCAGCTCGGCACGATCCAGATGTTCTCGCCAAATTGCATCGGGTGGTAGTCCTCCATCCATACGCGTGACCAGTCCTTGTCCTCGAGCGGTTCGAGGCGCTGTGTGGCGAGGATTGTTTCGGGTAACTGCGTGGCGAGTTGTTCACGCAGGGCCTGCGTATCGATATCGGCCTCGAACAGGCCGGTGGCCTCAAGCGCGATCCACATCGGGGTCTCACCGGGCAGGGGTTCAAACAGGGGCTGGTCTTCGGCATCGACGAGTGTAACGGCCTGCGCGCCAGCAGCTTCAAGTGCCTCGGTCACGGCATCAGCATGCTCGTTATCGGTACGAAGTGTGAATCTTAACCAGGGCATCGTTACGATTGATGATGCCTTGACCCATCGGAGATGGGTGAGGTACGCATAATGAAGCCGTTAGGCTTCTTTGCGCGAGGACTATAAAGGTTAATCGCTAACCTCATAGTTTCTGCGCGATGTTGTTCATTTACAGTCCCAGCTTCTTCTCAAGAAAGTGGATATTCGTGCCACCGGCCTGGAAGGCACCATCATTGAGGATATCGAGGTGCAATTCCACATTCGTCTTGATGCCGTCGATGACAAGTTCACTCAATGCACCACGCATACGTGCAATTGCGATGTCGCGCGTGTCACCATGGGTGATGACCTTGGCAATCATTGAATCGTAATTCGGAGGTACGCGGTAGCCGTTGTAGATATGCGAATCGACGCGCACACCGAAACCACCCGGTGGATGGTAGTTATTGATCGTACCCGGCGACGGCATAAAGGTCTTCGGATCCTCGGCATTAATGCGACACTCGATAGCATGGCCACGTAGCTTGATATCATCCTGCTTGAAGGTCAGTTCTTCACCCGCAGCGATGCGGATTTGTTCTTTGACGATATCGACACCGGTGATCATCTCAGTGACCGGGTGTTCGACCTGGATACGCGTGTTCATCTCGATAAAGTAGAACTCGCCATCCTGGAACAGGAATTCGAAGGTACCTGCACCAAGGTATTTCGTTTTGCGGCAGGCTTCGGCACAGCGTTCACCAATGAACTTGCGTTGTTCTTCGGTAATACCCGGGCCAGGTGCTTCCTCGACGACCTTCTGGTGACGGCGTTGCATGGAGCAGTCACGTTCACCAAGGTGAATTGCGTTGCCATGTGAATCGGATAATATCTGGACCTCGATGTGACGCGGATCGCCGAGGAATTTCTCCATGTAGACGATATCGTTATTAAATGCAGCACGTGCTTCACTACGTGTCAGTGAGATCGCATTCAGCAGGGCGGCCTCGCTGTTTACGACGCGCATGCCACGGCCCCCACCACCACCGGCAGCCTTGATAATGACAGGGTAACCGATCTTGCGAGCCACCTCGGTAACGTTTGGATCGTCTTCAGTGATCGGCCCATCTGAACCGGGCACACAGGGAATACCTGCAGCCTTCATGGTTTCGATCGCGGAGATCTTGTCGCCCATGGTGCGGATTGATTCCGGTGACGGGCCAATGAAGGTAAAACCACTTTGTTCGACACGTTCAGCGAAATCGGCATTCTCGGCAAGGAAGCCGTACCCCGGATGGATAGCCATCGCGTCGGTGACTTCGGCGACACTGATCAAGGCGGGTACATTCAGGTAACTGTCGGTTGAAGGTGGCGGGCCGATACAGACCGCTTCATCAGCGAGCAAGACGTGTTTCAGATCACGGTCGGCGGATGAATATACAGCGACCGTCTTGATACCCATCTCACGACAGGCGCGCAGGATACGAAGTGCAATCTCACCGCGGTTGGCAATAACAAGTTTTTCAATCATAACAATGTATTCTTAGCTGCAATGGAGACGGTGACATTATTCGATAATGAACATCGGTTGGTCGTATTCAACCGGCTCACCGTTTTCGATCAGGATCGCCTTGATGACGCCGCTCTTGTCGGCCTCGATCTGGTTGAGGATCTTCATTGCTTCAATAATACACAGGGTTTCGCCAGCGCTGACACTCTGTCCAACCTGGACAAATTCAGCCGCCTCCGGTGAAGGTGCGCGGTAGAAGGTACCGACCATGGGTGATTTTACTGCATGCCCGGCCGGTACAGCATCAGCCTCATCGGCGGCAGGTGCAGCAGGTGCTGCTACAGGCGCAACAGGTGCAGGTGCTGCTGCAGGCATGGCCATAGGTGCCATGAAAGGTGCAGCTGTAGCGGGACTGTTGCGGCTGATACGTACAGACTCTTCACCTTCCTTGATTTCAATTTCCGAGATGCCTGACTCCTCGAGCAACTCAATCAGTTTTTTTACTTTGCGAATATCCATGATGATCTTTTAACTCTTTAAATAAATGTGAGCTTGTATTCAGTTTGTTGCAGATTCAGCTTGCTTGATGGCCGCCTGCAACGCCAGTTCGTAACCCTGTGCACCAAGTCCGGTAATGACGCCGACCGCGAGATCTGAAAAATACGATTCACGACGGAAGTCTTCACGTGCATGGACGTTCGACAGGTGTAATTCAATAAACGGGATCGCAACGCCAGCGAGGGCATCACGTACTGCGACACTTGTGTGTGTGAACGCAGCGGGGTTGATAATAATAAAGGCGACACCTTCCTGCTGTGCCTGCTGGATGCGGTTGACGAGGTCGTGCTCGGCATTACTTTGCAGGCAGGCGAGTTCATGACCGGCTGCGGCGGCCTGTTCAGTCAGGGTGTTTTCAATGTCCTTGAGCGTGGTTGCACCGTAGATCTCGGGCTCGCGGTTACCGAGCAGGTTCAGATTTGGACCATTGAGCAGCAGCAATTTAGCCATGTGTAGTGCCTGAGTAAGTTAATTTGCTTCAAATAACGGCTCGATCGAAGCATTTCCCTGCATGATCAGACCAAGTTTATCTACCACATTTTTTCGATATTGTGCCGTAAAGACGTTGATTTGTACAGTTCCTTGCAAGATTGACGAAAATACACGGGAATTCGCCGAATATCAGTGCAAAGTTCATAGGATAAGGAGGTAAAGCAAAGATTAGCGGTGAAGTAAACTCAGGTCCAAGGCTTAATCACTTCTTTTACCACGAAGTACACAACGTGGCACAAAGTAAAACACCAGGAAAGTTAATCCCTAATACTTAGTGAACTTCGTGTACTTTGTGGTGAGAAAATACGTGCTGCCAATGGGCACAAATGGGAAATCACATACAATCTTTTTAAGTTCACTTACGTGATCAGGTAATTCTTCACTTAGAGCAGGTCTTTGATCTTGTTCTCAGCAGTGCTTTTAAGCAGTTCACCACGTGTGATGTAGTTGATCTTGCCAGTACGATCCACGATGACTGTATAGGGCAGGCTGCCAAAACGGTTGCCGTAGGCCTTGCTGATATTGATGGCATCGAGGTTACCAATCAACATAGGGTAGTTCACACCGTATGTATCAGCAAAGTCGATGACGTTGTCCTTCTCATCAATGGCGACACCGATAAACTGCAGGCCCTGGTCCCCATACTGGCTCTGCAATTCGACAAACGCCGGTGTTTCTTTGCGACACGGCGGGCACCAGGTTGCCCAGAAGTTGATGACCAGTACCTTGTTGTCCCATTCATTAATATTGCGCTGCTGACCATCAATGTCAGTCATGACAAACCCGGGACGTTGATCACCCACAGCAGCCGGTTTGTCGGTGCTTGCCTGTTGTGCAGGTGTGGATGAGGTGTCGGACTGTTCAGGTGATACAGTATCCGTATTGCGATCACAGCCAGCGAGCGAAACGGCCAACAGTGCGGCCAGGAATACAGTTTTTGTGTTCAAGGTTTTGTTCCAGTCTAATTATTCAATTGACGCGATGTGGTCAGAAAATTCTTTCGCATCTTTGTAGCCATAGAAATTTTTATCTTTCAGACTATTGCCCTTGCTGTCGTAAAACAGTACGGCAGGCGGGGCGAAAACACCGAGACGTTTCTGAACGGCAGAGGTTGCTTCATCAGAGGGATCGGTGACATCGACCTGCAGGACAACAAATTGTTTCATTGTGTTGATTACGTTTGCATCACTAAAGGTACTCTTTTCCATGCGCAGGCAATCGGTACACCAGGTTGCGAAGAAATCGATCATGACAGGTTTACCTTCGGCTTTTGCGCGTTTCAGTTCACTATCGAGTTCGGCGATGGTCTTGACCTGGGTAAATGTTACGTGCGCAGCTTCAGCTGTACCGGTATGACCACCAGTTGCGACAGCCAGCTTACTGAAGTCGACGGGTTGGAGTGGGTCACGGTTACCTTGCATACTGCCAAGCAATGACAGGACACCCCAGATCAGCAGTACGGTACCAATGCCTTTCCAGAATTTTGCCCAACCGTTTGCGGTTTCCGGCAGGCTTTGCGTCGCACCAAGGAAGATGGCAAGGACAATAAAGAAGATACCCCACAACAGCAGTACCGGTACCGCAGGTATGACTGTGAGGATGTAAATCGCTACACCAATCAGCAGTACACCGAAGAAATATTTAACGTTATCCATCCATGTTCCGGCCTTCGGCAATAATGCGCCGGCACCGATACCCATCACGATCAGGATGACGCCCATGCCGAGTGACATCGAGAACATGATCAAGGCGCCGAGTACAGGATCCTGTGACTTGATGGCAACGCCAAGTACGGACAGCAGCACCGGTGAAGCACAGGCACCGACAATCATCGAAGACAGCACGCCCATGATGAATACACCAATCATCGAGCCGCCCTTGACACCGGAACTCTTTGCCTGCAGGCGCGACTGGATGCCCGAAGGCATCTGGATAGTGAACATGCCAAACATTGATAAGGCCAATACGACCAGGATAGCGCTAACGCTACCGATGACCCACGGGTTCTGGAAATAGGCCTGCAGTTGTTTACCCGAGGCCCCCGCTGCCCAGCCTGCCGAACTGTAGACGGCCGAGGTACCGAGTACGTAACTGAGCGACAGCATGCCGCCCTTCAGTTTGGTTAACTGGCCATCCTGGCTCTGGCCTACGATGATGCTTGACAGGATCGGGATCATCGGCAGTACACACGGTGTAAAGGTCAATAACAGGCCGATACCAAATGCCGCAATGATGTAGCCGAGGTAGGTCTTCTTTTCTTCATCAACTGCTTTTTCCGGCGCCGGTGTAGTTGTGGACGGTTTTGTAGCAATGGCACTGGTCAGGGTAAAGTCGTTGGTCTTCGTCATCGGCGGGTAACAGATACCTGCGTCTGCACAGCCCTGGAATTTTGCTGTGAACGACAGTGTGCCGGCGGCCGGTGCATTATCGACCGGGAATGTCAGGATCAGTTGATCGGTATACACCTCAACTTCACCTTCACTGCCATCGGGCAGGATACCGTGGTGCAGCGTACCTTTGGGCATGTCAGGTTGAGCAAGTTGCACACCGGTGGTGTCACTGTTGAAGCTGAACTTGTCGCGGTACAGGTAGTAGCCTTTTGCGATGTCCCAGGTTGCGACGATGTTGCCAGTGTCATCGAGCTGTGCGGAAAACGCGAAGGCCTGATCCGGTGGCAGGAATTCCTGCTCGCCACCGAGCCCGAGGCTATCACCCAGCGAGGTGAGTTTTTCCAGCCCGCCCACTTCAGGTGCCTTTTCATCCACCGCAGGCAGGTTTAATAATATGGTTTGCTGCAAAGGCGGGTAACAGACGCCGACATCGGCGCAGCCCTGTGAGCCGGCCATGAGTTGCAGCGTGGTGATGCTGGCATCCGTACGATTTAATGGGATGGTGACAACAACCTTGTGACGATGTGTCTCGAGTTCTTTTTCAAAGATGGGATCAAATTTCTTTTTCCCGGCCGGGATTTGCGCTTCACCGAGTTCAATGCCGGGTGTGTTCGAGGCAAAATTGAACTTGTCGTCATACATGTAATAACCGTCGGCAACCGTCCATTCAACCGTCACGGTGTTTGCATCAATGACATTGCCGATCACACTGAAGGCCTGTTCTGGTGCAAGTAACTCGTCTTCGCTGATGGCAAAGACCGATGTACTGATGAGCAGGCCAAGGGCCGCGAGGAATATCTTTTTCATAGTCGTCATTGTTGTTTATCCACGAGTGCTAACTGTACAGGATTCTGCGACCCAGTCGAGATAGGCGGGCAGTCCGGTCTCTATAGGGACAGCGATCAGTTCGGGAAGTTCGTAGGGGTGTTGTTCGACCACCAGTGCCTGCAGCATGGGGAAACAGTCCGCTGTCGTCTTGATCATGAGTAATTCTTCAGTGCCCTGTTCTCGCTTGCCTTGCCAGCGGTAAATCGAGGTCAGTCCGGGCACAATATTGACGCATGCGGCAAGGCCCGCATCGACAATCGTGTTCGCGAGTTGCAGCGCTACTTCGTGGTCCGGGCAGGTGCAGTACGTGATGAGAAATTTATCAGTATCAGTCGTCATTATGAGGCTCACGATACAAGAGAAACACTGATTTTGCTTGTAATTTGGCTAAATGTCCTTATTTTATGCAGCATGCGTCCTGCCCATATACTTTTATTGATGTTTCTCACCATCCCGCTGGTTGAAATCTATCTCCTGATCGAGATTGGCAGTGTGATTGGTGCCATCCCGACCGTTTTCCTGGTTGTTTTCACCGCCGTACTGGGGGCAATGCTGCTCCAGGCACAGGGGGTCTCGACCCTGCGACGCGTCCAGGATGCGATGGCACGGGGTGAAATCCCGGCAATCGAGATGCTTGAAGGCGTGTTACTGGTTATTGGCGGTGCGTTGCTGCTAACACCAGGCTTTTTCACTGATATTATTGGTTTTATCTGTCTTATCACACCCCTGCGACGCGGACTTATACGCCTCTGGTTACGCCGCTATGGCCAGGTGAATATCCATACGCACAGCACACAGTCACCACCGAAGGACCCGAAAACACTTGAAGGTGAATACTGGCGTGACGACGATTAAAAATTAGACAGGATTAACAGGATTTACGAGATTAAAGGCGGGCAACTAAACGGTTTGCCCGTTTTATCATGTAATTTCTGTCGAAGTATTATTCGATCTAAATCAACGATTTATTCAGCTCTACTCTTGAATTTTCAGACTCAGCCCCTATCATTAGCACTCATTAAAGGGGAGTGCTAACAGGACTCACCCATAATAAGTTAACTAACTGTTTTTTATATAAATTTCCTACCAGGAGAAATGATTCATGAACATTCGTCCCTTACATGACCGCGTCATCGTGCGCCGTATGGAAGAAGAACGCACCAGTGCCGGCGGTATTGTGATCCCGGATTCAGCGACTGAAAAGCCTGCCCAGGGTGAAATCCTCGCCATTGGCAAGGGCAAGACCCTTGATAATGGTGATGTTCAGCCACTTGATGTGAAGGTGGGTGATGTTGTGCTGTTCGGCAAGTTTTCCGGTAGTGAAGTCAAGGCCGATGGTGAAACGCTGCTGGTTATGCGCGAAGAAGACATCATGGGTGTGATCGAAGGCTAAATAAAGCCCGATCCCAAACAAACAGAATTCTTAAGAGGAATAGATCATGACAGCAAAAGACGTACGATTTGGGGATGAAGCCCGCCAGGGTATGGTCCGTGGTATCAACATACTCGCAAATGCCGTTAAGGTTACGCTCGGTCCTAAAGGCCGCAACGTGGTTCTTGAAAAGAGCTTCGGTGCACCGACAGTAACGAAAGATGGTGTTTCAGTTGCGAAGGAAGTTGAACTGGAAGACAAGTTCGAAAACATGGGCGCACAGATGGTGAAGGAAGTTGCTTCACAGACCTCTGACATCGCCGGTGACGGTACAACAACTGCGACGGTTCTGGCCCAGGCGATTGTTCGTGAAGGCATGAAGTCAGTGGCTGCAGGCATGAATCCGATGGACCTGAAGCGCGGTATCGACAAGGCAGTAACGGCTGCCGTTGAAGAACTGAAGAATATTTCTGTCCCTTGTGATGACAACAAGTCAATCGCACAGGTTGGTACGATCTCCGCCAACTCTGACAACGACATCGGTGACATCATCGCCGAAGCGATGGAAAAGGTTGGTAAGGAAGGCGTTATCACGGTTGAAGAAGGTTCAGCCCTGGATAACGAACTCGACGTTGTTGAAGGTATGCAGTTCGATCGCGGTTACCTGTCACCGTACTTCGTCAACAACCAGCAGAACATGACGGCTGAACTCGAAAGCCCGCTGGTCCTGATCCACGACAAGAAAGTTTCTAATATTCGTGACCTGCTGCCAGTACTGGAAGCGGTTGCCAAGGCCGGTAAACCACTACTGATTATGGCTGAAGATGTCGACGGTGAAGCACTCGCCACTCTCGTTGTGAATAACATCCGCGGTATCGTCAAGGTTTGTGCTGTGAAGGCACCGGGCTTCGGCGACCGTCGCAAGGCCATGATGCAGGACATCGCTATCCTCACCGGTGCAACGGTTATCTCTGAAGAAGTTGGCCTGTCACTTGAGAAGGCTGGTCTGGATGAGCTGGGTAGTGCCAAGCGCATCAACATCAACAAAGATGAAACAACTATTATTGACGGTGCCGGTAACCCGCAGGAAATCGACGATCGTGTTGAGCAGATCCGCAGGCAGATGGAAGAATCATCATCTGATTACGACCGTGAAAAGATGCAGGAACGCGTTGCCAAGCTGGCTGGTGGTGTGGCTGTCATCAAGGTGGGCGCTGCAACTGAAGTTGAAATGAAAGAGAAGAAAGACCGTGTTGATGATGCGCTGCATGCAACACGTGCTGCCGTTGAAGAAGGTGTCGTACCAGGTGGTGGTGTTGCACTGATTCGTGCCCTGCAGGCTATTAGCGGTCTGGAAGGTGACAACCACGATCAGGACGTTGGCATCAGCATCGCTGCCCGCGCCATGGAAGAGCCACTGCGCCAGATCGTAAGTAATGCAGGTGGTGAAGCCTCTGTCATCCTGAGCAAGGTTGGTGAAGGTGAAGGTAACTTCGGTTACAACGCCGGCAAGGATGAATTTGGTGACATGATCGAAATGGGTATTCTCGACCCAACCAAGGTTACACGTTCAGCCCTGCAGAATGCTGCCTCTGTTTCAGGCCTGTTGATTACAACAGAATGCATGATTGCTGAAGCACCTTCAGATAATGCTGGTGGTGCGCCTGCTCCTGACATGTCTGGAATGGGTGGTATGGGCGGAATGGGCGGCATGATGTAAATTGCCCTGAACCTTCGGGACGAAGGTTAGGGTACGCATAATGATGCCGTAGGCATCTATGCGCCACTCACCTAAAGCCTACTAAGACCCTCGCCGAAAGGCGGGGGTTTTTTTATGTATCCAGGTTATTCAAGTTCATTCTCGCAGAATCTCTTCGAGGTTCATTGCGAGTACCTCAACCATCTCCGATGGTTCGAGGCATGCGCTGCTCGCTTGTAGTCGCGCGACCGAAGCGTAGCGTAGGAAGTACTTGATGAAGCCCGAAGGGATTCTGAAGTGCCTGGCCACACGACAAAATCCCTGATCCTGAAAAGGCCTCATAGAAAGGTGGGGCCTTTTTGTTTGGTTCGATGTCGGAGTAGCTTCGCTACTCTGATACCTGTTAAAGCAAAGTTAATGGGGTATAGTAATGACAGGCTGCCTTGACTTGAGCGTTAGCGAAGAAATGCTGAATAAATCTCGAAGAGATTTTACAGTGCGCTTAAAAAACAAACACCCATAAAACTCCAACCAAATATAATAATTAACTAAATTTATGTTTCAAAGGATCAAGAAACTCTACCACCGATGGATGGCTATTGGTTCTGAGGGGCTTGATAGCGATACGTCTATTAAGCATATAAAAGCACTAGCTGATCTCGATGATGAATGGGGTCTGCATGAAATAGGCTATCGATATGATACTGGGCATTCAATTGATAGAGATTCACAAAAAGCTATTTTCTACTATAAACGAGCTTTTGAAAAAGATGGTAGTACTGCTCAATATGCTGCTGCAAATATCGGTAATATTTATTATCAGGGAAGAGGTGTATCAGTAAATCTAGGGAAAGCTGCAGAATGGTTTAAAAAAGCTGCTGAACTTGGGCATCCTGAATCGCAGTATAACTATGGGCTTTCGCTAATCGGTGGTTGGAACAATACTATCAATAAAGAAGAAGGGATATTCTGGCTAGAGAAGTCTGCTAAGTCAGGTATATCCCAAGCGACAGAGACCTTAGCAATACATAATAAAGAAAATTGAACTGAAGATATTTAAGGTCAGAGTAAAAATGTGTATTTTTCGTCATTCCGGCGTAGGCCGAAATCTATAGAACGAAACCACTGGATACCGGCTTTCGCCGGTATGACGGATAAAGTTTTCAGGTTCAGAGTAAAAATGCGTATTTTTCGTCATTCCGGCGCAGGCCGGAATCTATCAGAACGAAACCACTGGATACCGGCTTTCGCCGGTATGACGGATAAAGTATTCAGGTTCAGAGTAAAAAAACTTTTTAGTTTCCTTCGCGCCCTCTGCGTCTCTGCGCCTTTGCGTTAGATTCTCGAAATTAATTGCCCTGAACCTTCGGGACGAAGGTTAGTGGCTCATAGATGCCTTTGGCATCATTATGAGTACCCTACTCGATTTCCAATCTCGTCAGGGCAACTCACAATTGGCCTGAACCACTGGAAGTGGTTAGGTTATCCATAATGAACCCTGAAAGGGTTCTATGGTGTAAGCCCGAAGGGATTCTGTGAGCAAAGCATTCATCAATCATCAATCCTAATTCATCATTCGTCTTTATCGGGTTCAAGACTCAAACTCATCCCCCCCAATCCCATATCAGCTTCCTCTTTTTCGTCCTCTTCATGTTCAATAAGGCTCATGCTGGCAAGTGTTTCGGTTTCTTCTACGCCATCGGCGAGGTTAATCTTGAGGCGGATGTTGTTGGCGGAGTCGGCATTGCGGATGGTTTCTTCTTCGCTGATGCGGCCTTCCCTGAATAGTTCGAGCAGGGCATGATCGAAGGTCTGCATGCCGAGGTTGACGGATTTTTCCATGATCTCTTTGAGTTCACTGACACCGCCGCGCTTGATGACGTCACGTACGATCGGGGTGCCGAGTAATACTTCAACGGCGGCGCAGCGTTTGCCATCAACAGTCGGGATCAGACGTTGCGAGATAAATCCCTGGATATTCAGTGACAGGTCATTGAGCAGTTGCTTGTGTCGTTCTTCGGGGAAGAAGTTGATGATGCGGTCAATCGCCTGGTTGGCGTTGTTGGCGTGCAGGGTCGAGATGGCAAGGTGGCCGGTCTCGGCAAATGCGAGTGCGTGTTCCATGGTCTCGGCGTCACGGATCTCACCAATCAGGATGACATCAGGTGCCTGGCGCAGGGTGTTCTTCAGGGCGTCTTCATAACTGTCGGTATCGACACCAACCTCACGCTGGTTGATGATCGATTTTTTGTGATTGTGAACATACTCGATCGGGTCTTCGATGGTAATAATGTGTCCGGCACTGTTGGTGTTGCGGTGGTCAATGAGCGAGGCCAGCGAGGTCGATTTACCGGAGCCGGTACCACCGACAAACAGGATCAGGCCATTTTTGGCCATGACGAGTTTCTTCAGCACCGGGGGGAGTCTCAGGTCATCGAACTTCGGGATATCGGTGACGATATTACGGATCACCATCGACAGGTTGTTGCGTTGTTTGAAGATGTTGACACGGAAGCGGCCGACACCGGCCTCGGAAATGGCCAGGTTCATCTCAGGTTTATGTTCAAAATCGGCAATCTGGCCTTCATCCATCACCGAGTAGGCAATCTCCTTGACGTCATTACCGGTCAACGTTTTGGTATCAATGGCCTTGAGCGTACCCTGAAATTTTGCCGAGGGTTGAGCGCCTACCGCGAGGTACAGGTCTGAACCATCTTTCATGGCGAGTAGCTTGAGGTAGTCCTTGAACTCCATTTCCGTCTCCAGTCGTGTAGTGATACCTTTTTATTACGGCATCTGTACGCAGTTCTTTAGCATAAGTTGCTGCTTGAATTACAGTGGCCGTCACGCATAAGCTGCATATATGAACGAAGTCGTCAAAATCAGTCATGCCGGGTTGCCAGGGCCGCTGCCCGAAGAGGCGTCTGCTCACTGGCAGGCCTATCTTGAGGCACTGACTGACGCCGGGCTTGTTGCACCGACTGATCCCGTGTTGTGTCGATTGCTGCAGAAACTGTTTGTCTGTAGCGAATTTGCCCGCCAGTTGTGCCTGCAGGACCCGGCGATACTCGATGATCTGCAGCGCAGCGGTGACCTGTTCCGAAATTACAGCTATGGCGAGCAGTTGCGTGAACTGGCGCGGCGGGTGATCAAGGTCAAGGATGAAGACACGCTGAAGTCGGTGCTACGCGGCTATCGCCATGCCCAGATGCTGCGCATTGCCTTTCGCGACCTGTCCGGCTGGAATGACCTTCACAGCACGACGAACGAACTGAGCTGGCTCGCCGAGGCCTGCATCGAGTGTGCACTGGGTGTTATAAAACGCTGGCATCAGAAGGATTACGGCAAGGCCTGCAACGGCAACGGTGAGCAACAGGAGCTGATTGTCATCGGTATGGGCAAGCTCGGTGCACACGAGCTGAATTACTCCTCGGATATTGACCTCATGTTTGTCTACCCCGAAGAGGGTATGACACGCGGCAAGCGTGACAAGCTTGATAACAGTGAATACTTTACGCGCCTTGGCCAGCGCCTCATCAATGCCCTGGACCAGGCCACGTTTGATGGTTTTGTGTTCCGCGTCGACATGCGCCTGCGACCGTTTGGTGACAGTGGCCCGCTGGCGATGAGTTTTGATGCCTTCGAGGATTACTACCAGACCCATGGCCGTGAGTGGGAACGCTACGCGATGATCAAGGCACGCATCGTCGCCGGTGATCGGGTCCGGGGCCAGCAACTCATGGATGCGCTGCGGCCCTTTGTCTACAGGCGTTATATTGATTTTGGTGCGTTTGAATCTCTGCGTGAAATGAAACAACTCATTGAACAGCAGGTTGCGCGAAAGGGCATGGCCAACAACGTGAAGCTGGGTGCCGGCGGCATTCGCGAGATCGAATTTATCGGCCAGGCGTTCCAGCTTATTCATGGCGGGCGGCGTGAGCCGCTGCGCCAGCGGCCGATCCTGACGATTCTCGATGTGCTTGTTGACGCAGAGTTGTTACCCGAATATGTCGCAGACGAGTTGAGCGAGGCCTATATCTTCCTGCGCAACTGTGAGCACCGCCTGCAGATGTGGCGCGATGAACAGACCCATAATCTGCCAGATGATGAACTTGCACAGCAGCGTCTTGCCTGCGCCATGGGCCTTCCTGACTGGGATACGCTAAAGCAACAGATGGATGACTATCGCAACCGTGTTAACTCGCATTTCAAACAGGTGTTCGCGGCCCCGCAGACGGAGGACCAGGACCACGAAGGCGGCCACCGTAACCTGCAGTCACTGTGGCTGGATACGCTCGATGACGAACCGGCGCAGGCGACACTCGAGACAGCCGGTTACAGTGATACGGCCGATATCCTGCGGCGTCTGGCGGCACTGCGAGACAGTCATGCCTGCCGAGCCCTGAGCGCCCAGGGGCGGGGGCGACTCGATGCACTCATGCCGCTGTTACTCGGTGCCGCGGGTGCAATGGAGAATGCGGATGTCGCACTGGTGCGCTTGCTCGAACTCGTTGAACAGATTGCCCGGCGCACGGCATACCTCGCGTTGTTGATTGAAAACCCGATTGCCCTGTCTCAACTGGTCAGGTTGTGTGCGGCCAGTCCCTGGATCAGCGAGCACCTGGCCAGTCACCCGGTCCTGCTCGATGAGCTGATTGATACACGCAGCCTGTATGCCCTGCCAGATAAGGCTCAGCGCGTGACCGAGCTCGATAGGCGTATGCTGGGTGTCGATGAGGATGACCTGGAACGGCAGATGGATATCCTGCGCCAGTTCCAGAAGGCCAGCATGCTGCGCGTGGCGGCGGCCGATGTGAATGTCGATATGCCACTCATGCAGGTCAGTGACCACCTCACCGAGATCGCCGAGGTCGTGCTGGAGCGGGTGGTCGAACTGGCCTGGCAGCACATGGTGAAAAAGCATGGTCGGCCCGTTTCGGTGTTTGACGGCAAGCCCTGTGAGCCGGGTTTTGCGATCCTTGGCTATGGCAAGCTGGGCGGGATCGAGCTGGGTTATGGCTCAGACCTGGATATCGTCTTTCTCCATTCAGGTGCCGATGAGGCGGTAACGGATGGCAGGCAAGCCATTGAATCTAATGTGTTCTATTCGCGAATGGCACAGCGGGTCACGCACCTTCTGAACACCCAGACCACGGCCGGTATCCTCTACGAGGTCGACCTGCGCCTGCGCCCAAGTGGCGCCTCGGGCATGCTCGTGGCATCACTGGCGGCATTTGAGGCCTACCAGCATGAGGATGCCTGGACCTGGGAGCACCAGGCACTGGTGCGTGCCCGTGTCGTGGCCGGGGATACGCAGCTCGGCACCGAATTCTCACGCGTGCGCAACGCGGTACTGTGCCGGCACCGTGAGCAGGATGAACTGCGTCAGCAGGTCCGCGAGATGCATGCGAAGATGGCCGAGCAGCTTGGCAGCCGCAAACAGGATGAATTTGACCTCAAACAGGATCCCGGCGGTATCGTCGAAATCGAGTTTATGGTTCAATACGCAGTCCTGCAGTGGTCGGAAAACTACCCGCAATTGCTCGCATGGACGGATAATATCCGTTTGATCGGGACCCTGGTCGAAGTCGGCCTGCTCGACGGGCAGGATGGTGAGCAGCTGGCAGAGGCCTATCGCGTCTACCGCGCCGAGGTTCACCGGCTGAAACTGCAGGAGAGGAAAGCCCGCGTCCCGGCAGACAGGTTTGTCGCCGAGCGTGCCACGGTACATCGTCTGTGGCAGGCATGGTTGGGCTGTGATGATTAATCGAGACATATAAACAGGAATAGAGAAGTGACTACACCGCAAACAATGGCAGATCGTGACGGGGTTATCTGGCTGGATGGCGAGATGGTGCCCTGGCGCGAAGCGAAGACCCATGTACTGACCCACACATTGCATTACGGCATGGGTGTGTTTGAAGGTGTGCGTGCCTACAAGGCCGAGCAGGGTACGGCAATCTTCCGCTTGCAGGAACATACCGATCGCCTGTTTCGTTCTGCGAAGATCCTGGATATGTCGATGCCGTTCGACAAGGATACGATCAACGAGGCGACCCGCGCTGCTGTACGTGAAAACAATCTCGAGTCGGCCTACATTCGCCCGATGTGTTTCTACGGCTCCGAAGGTATGGGTCTGCGCGCTGATAACCTGAAGACACACGTTATGATTGCGGCCTGGGAGTGGGGTGCCTACCTCGGTGACGAAAACATGAAGAACGGCCTCAAGGTCAGGACGTCGTCGTACACACGTCACCATGTCAACATTACGATGTGTAAGGCGAAGGCGAACGGTAACTACATGAATTCGATGATGGCCCTGCAGGAAGCGATGGCCTGCGGTTGCGATGAAGCACTGTTGCTGGATGCTGACGGATTTGTTGCCGAGGGCAGTGGCGAAAACTTCTTCCTGGTTCGCAATGGCGTTATCTACACACCGGAACTGACCTCAGCGCTGGAAGGCATCACGCGCGAGACGATCATGCAGATCGCGGCCGAGTGTGGTTACGAGGTGCGTGAAAAACGCATCACGCGTGACGAGGTCTATGTCGCTGATGAGGCCTTCTTTACCGGCACTGCTGCCGAGGTAACACCGATCCGTGAACTCGACGGTCGCCCGATTGGCAATAATGGCCGCGGTCCGATCACAGAAGAATTGCAGACGCTGTACTTTGATTATGTACACGGGCGTCGTGATGATCACCTCGAGTGGTTAAGCGTTGTATAAATACAAGGAACTACTGATTAATTCCATATCCGTCATTCCCGCGTAGACGGGAATCCAGGCAAACCAGAAACATGGATTCCGGCATTCGCCGGAATGACGAGTTAGTCAGAGATTCAATAAAAATAGAAGAAGCTTGAACTGAGCTTCCATTCATAAGAACTATCCGGAGGAAAATATGTCTGAAGCACAAGCAACCAAGGTGCAGTCACACTACGAGGTCAGTCATGATGACCTGCCACTGCATTGTCCAATGCAGGGGCAGGCATTGTGGAACGCACACCCGCGTGTCTACCTGCCGATTGAAGATACTGGTGAAGCCAAGTGCCCGTACTGTGGTGCCGAGTACACGCTGAAAGACGCCTGATTCGTTTACCTGGCTAACAGGTCGCGAGATGTAATTGCGATAAGTCACTCGATGCCTCCAGCTACTTCACCACAAAGTTATGCAAACATCCTTGTCGTCGGCCCGTCCTGGGTCGGTGACATGGTGATGGCGCAAAGTCTGTTTATGACCCTGCGCGAACAGTTCCCCGGTTGTGCAATTGATGTTCTGGCCCCTGGCTGGAGTCGTCCGCTGCTTGAGCGTATGCCCGAGGTCAGTGGTGCAATCGAGATGCCGCTCGGCCATGGCGAGTTTGGTTTTTTCAAACGTCGTCGTCTTGGTCATAAGTTGCGACAGAACAACTACACACACGCCATTGTGTTGCCGCGGGCATGGAAGGCGGCGCTGGTGCCTTTCTTTGCAAATATTACGAACCGTATTGGTTACCTTGGCGAGATGCGCTATGGCCTGCTTAATGATGCGCGTGGCCTCGACAAGCAGGCCTTGCCGATGACGGTGCAACGTTTCTGTGCACTGGCTTACCCGCCGAATCATGCGATGCCACCGGAAACACCTGTTCCGAAGCTTGTCGTGACAGACAAGGGTGTTGCCGAGGCCTGCGGTAAACATGGCCTGTACAGTGATGCAACCGTGCTCGTGTTGTGCCCGGGTGCTGAATACGGACCGGCAAAGCGCTGGCCAACAAAATACTATGCACAGGTTGCGCAACACTGGCTGGAAAAGGGTGGCCAGGTCTGGCTGTTCGGTTCGCATAAGGACCAGCCTGTCACCGCAGAACTGAATAAACTTACCAATGATTGCTGTGTCGACCTTGCAGGAAAGACAAGTCTTGGTGAGGCTATCGATATTATGTCACTGGCCGATTACGTCGTGAGTAACGATTCCGGTCTCATGCATGTTGCCGCCAGCCTGCAACGGCCACTGGTGGCCTTATACGGTTCATCGGATCCCGGTTTTACCCCGCCACTCAATGATGATGCGCACATCCTGCGTCTCGGCCTTGATTGCAGTCCGTGTTTTAAACGTGAGTGCCCGCTTGGTCACCTGGATTGTCTGAACAAGCTTGAGCCCGCACGTGTAACCGAACTTCTGGACGCAGCTGAATGAAATCGTCCATGCCTGCACTGGACTCGATCAAGCGCATCGCGATCCTGCGCCTGTCGGCGCTTGGTGATGCATGCATGATCCTGCCCGTGATCCATACCCTGCAAAAGGCACTACCCGAGGTCAGTATCACCTGGTTTATTTCACGTCCTGCTTATGACCTGGTCAAGGGTCTGCCGGGGGTTGAGTTTGTTGTGATCGACAAGCCGCGCAGCATCGGTGATTACCTGAAGTTACGCAAGCGTTTAAAAAACGCGCGCTATGATGTGTTACTGGCGATGCAGGCTGCAATGCGCGCGAACCTGGTTTACCCGTTTATCCACGCCCCGATCAAGATTGGGTTTGACAACAGGCGTGCGCGTGACTTGCAGCGGTGGTTTACGAACCGGCAGATCCCGTTTGCCGAGCAGCACCTCGTGGACAGTTTTCTCGCCTTTGCCGAGACGCTCGGTATCGAGGAAAAGGTCATCGACTGGCAGTTGCCGTTAACTGATGAAGAACGTGATTGGGCGCGTCAGAAACTACCCGATGGCAACGGGCCATTACTCGTGGTTAACCCGGCCGCGAGCAAGCCGGAACGCAACTGGCCAGCACAGCGTTACGCGGAGATTATCCGTATCCTGCATGACAAGGGCGTGCGTATCCTGCTGACCGGCGGTGCGCACCCGGTTGAGAAAGCGCTGATCGCCGATATAAAACAGCAGCTCGATTTTACTGTGTCGGATCGTTCCGGCCAGACCACACCAAAGCAACTTGCAGCACTGCTCGAATGTGCTGATTGCGTATTGGCACCCGATACCGGGCCCGTGCACATGGCGGTTGCCGTCAACACACCTGTGGTTGGGTTGTACGCTGTCGCGCCAACCTGGTTGAGCGGGCCGTACCTGCACCGTGATTACGCGATTGATAAATACGATGAAGCCGTTCAGGTCATCCTGCACAAGGATCCGGCGACTGTACCGTGGGGTACACGTGTTCATTCCGAAGAAGCAATGGCTCTGATCAGTGAGGCCGAGGTACTGGAAAAACTTGAACGGGTGTTGTTGTGAGCAGCCCATGTTACCGGCTTGCCTTCGCCGTATCGCTGTTCTTTGAATATGGTGGCATGCAGCGCAGCCTGCTGCGCATCGCGCAGGAATGCGCACAACGGGGTCACGAGGTGCATGTCTTCACCGGCGGCTGGATTGGTGAGCTACCCACCAATATTGCCGTGCATGAACTTGATACGCGTGCGATAACTAACGTACGCAGTAACGATATCCTTGCAAAAAAACTCGCTGAAGAAGTCAGGCGTGACGGCCGGTTTGATTGCGTGGTCGGGTTTACCAAGTTACCGGGGCTGGATGTCTACTATGCAGGTGACCCGTGTTATGCCGAGCGCATCGCGACAAGCCGACCGTGGTGGTACCGGTTCATGCCACGCTACCGGGGCTTTCGCCGCCAGGAAGCGGCCGTGTTCGGCAAGGGACGCAAGACCGAGTTGATGTTGATTGCCCACGGTGAACGCGAGCAGTTTATAAAACATTACGGTACAGAGTTGGACCGTTTTCATCTCATGCCACCCGGTATCAACAAGGAGCGTTTTGTGGATACGCCTTCGGCAGAAGACATCGCCCGGCTGCGCAGTGAATTGGGTGTGCGCGATGATGAAAAGATGTTGTTACTGGTTGGCGCACGATTCAAGACGAAGGGGCTGGATCGTGCACTGGATGCTGTCGCATCGTTACCGGAAAAAACACGCCAGCAAGTAAAACTTGTTGTGGTGGGTGGAGACAAACAGGAACCCTACCTGCAACAGGTCAAGCAGCTGGATATTTCTGATCGGGTTGTCTTCGCTGGCGCACGTGAAGACCTTGTGCGTTTTTATCATGCCGCTGACCTGCTCGTGCATCCGCCCTATACCGAGAATACCGGTACGATCCTGATCGAGGCCATGTTATGTGACCTGCCGATGCTGCTAACGGGGATATGCGGGTTTGCCTTTCATGTCGAAGATGCCGGTGCCGGCAAGGTATGCCCTGAGCCGTATGAGCAGGCAAAATTTAATACAATGTTGAACGATATGCTTGATGATGAACATTTAAAAACTTACGCAGGAAAAGGTCCTGCCTATTGCGAACGTACCGACCTGTACAGCCTCATTGACCGTGCAGCTGATGTGATTGTTGCGCGTGCCCAGGCAAACAGGGAGGCAGCGGCATGATCTGGTTACGCGATGACGTGAAGAACCTGTTTCCTGAACAGGATGCGGAGGCGTTCCTGGCTATCGACGGCGAGGTGGTTAAGCATGTCGTGGCCTCGCGGCGAATTATCCGTTTCGAGCGTGGTGGCCGGACCTTCTTTATGAAGCAGCACTACGGGGTCGGCTGGGCTGAGATCTTCAAGAACCTGTTCCAGTTCAAGCTGCCCGTAATCGGTGCTGAACAGGAGCGGCGCGCTATCGGTGCCTTTGGCCAGCCGGGTGTTGAGATCGAGACGGCAACCCTGGCGGGCTGGGGTAAGGCAGGCCTGAACCCTGCACATCAGCGTTCGTTTATCATTACCGATGCACTCTTTAACACACAGGACCTGGAAAGCTACCTGCCCGAGTTGGCACGCCACCCGGAGCGCAAGGCCGCGTTCCGTCTGAAGAAAGCGATCCTCAACAAGGTTGGTGACATTGCCCGACGCCTGCATACAAACGGTATGAATCACCGTGATTTTTACCTGTGCCACTTCCGTATTCAGCTGCCAGACGCCGGCTTACCGGACCCACAAGATTTACATATATACCTGATGGACCTGCATAGGGTGCAGATCCGTGATGAGGTTCCCCACCGCTGGGTGGTTAAGGATATTGCCGGGCTGTTATTTTCAGCGTTTTATGACGCGCGCGAGCTCCCGTTGACACGAGGCGATATACTACGCGTTGTAGAAAGCTACACCGGGATGCCCTGGCGCGATGCACTTGAGCAACATGAAGCCCTGTGGCGGGATGTGATTAAACGTATCAGGTGGACGTATCAGCATGATCACGGCAGATTACCTGTACTCCCGCGTTGGATAGAAAACACGATTAAATAATAAACATCTAATAGGCAATAGCATTCTGGACTTTGGGATATTAAGAGAAATAGACCAATGAACAAGTGTTGGAAATTTATCGCAAATACAAGGCTGGTATTTTTTGAAGCCGTTTCTCTAGCAAAGGAAAAATAAAGGGCAAGATGCGAGATTATATTGCGGATGACTGGGGTGAGGTCCTGCAGGCGAATAATCTGAACGGGTTCGATGACTGGTGGGCGCTCGAGGCTGACTGGTTCGAAGAACCAAATATTCGTCGTGGTGGTTGGAGCGGGGTCAGTCGTATCAGTTTAACTGATCCAAATGGTGGTGAACGCGTTCTGTTCCTGAAACGCCAGGAAGACCATGTGCTGCGCACCCTTCTGCACCCGCTGCGTGGGATCCTGACCTTTGTTCGTGAAATGAAAAACATCCTTGCCCTGCAAGCAGCAGGCGTGCCTGCACTCACACCCGTCTATTTTGCCCAGCGAAATGTTGACGGCAAGCAACGAGCAGTACTTGTCACTGCGGCACTTGATGGTTTTGTTCCAATGGACGAGATCGACCGGTCTGGGTTATCTCGCAAGTCGCGTCAGCAACTCGTGCAAACCGTGGCGAATGTGGTTAGCCGGTTGCATGCACATAAACTCGTGCATAATTGCCTGTACCCGAAGCACCTGTTTGTGCGTGGCGGAGACGATGGTTTTGATGTGCACCTGATAGATCTTGAAAAGGCACGTCCCACATGGTGCCGTGATCGTGCCATGTTCCGTGACCTGGATACACTGAACCGCTATAGCACAGGTTGGACGCGTTCAGATCGAAGACGGTTTTTACAGTCCTATCTCGGTGACGCGGATGCGCGCCAGTGGCGCGGCATATGGCAGCGCCTTGCAGCCCGTGCGCAGGAGAAGCGCTCACGGACCAAGAAATCAGCACAGGGTAAGGCCGCATGAGCATGTCTTCTACGGCTGCAGAGCTCTGGTCAAGTGGCTACACACTATCATTGCCACTACATGTTGAGTTGGAGAGTGGAAAGACAGCAGTGTGTGAAGAGGTTGTGCGGGCCATGCCGGGACGCCGTTATGTCTGCCGGGGACGCTACGCAGATCAAGACGTCTTTATAAAACTATTTTCGATGAACCGGCGTGCCAGTAATGAATGGCGAGACGAACAGTCGGGGATCGCTGCCTTGCATGAAGTCGGTATTGCCGCCCCCGAGATCCTGTATGCAGGTGTTGTTGCGGATATCGATACGCAGGTTGTTGTATACGCGGCATTGCCGGGGGCGGAAAGTGCCCGGCAGCGCTGGGAACAGGGGGATGAGGCAATGCGCCTTGAAGTCCTGGTAGATCTTGTCGAGTTGGTTGCACAACACCATGCAGCAGGTCTGCGCCAGTCGGATCTGCACATGTTGAATTTTCTCTACAGCGATTCTGTGCTGTACACACTCGATGCGAGTGAGATTCACGCGTCAGAACAGCCATTGTCGCGGGTTGAGTCGATGGATGGCCTGGCCGATCTGCTTGCATTGTTACCGGTTGAATACGATGAACTTGTAGGCGACCTGTATAACAATTACTGGCAGGCTCGCGGTGGTGAAGCCAGTGAGGGTGAACAGGCATCACTGCAAATGACTGTCAGCAAGAAGCGTCGTTACAAGCATCGAAAGTACCTTTCCAAGGTCTTCCGTAGTTGCACGGCCTTTGTCGCGGTGAAGACCTGGCATTCATTCACGGTTTATGATCGCAGCCGAGAGAGTGACGCGCTTGTTTCACTATTAGCTGACCCTGATAACTGCCCGGAGATGCAGGATGTACGCATGCTCAAGGACGGTAACACCTGCACGGTTAGCGAGTTTGAACTTGATGGTATGCGTGTCGTCAGTAAGCGTTACAACATCAAGCATGCCTGGCATGCTCTGCGTCGAACCCTGCGCATGACACGTGCAGCGCGCTCATGGATAAACAGCCACCGCTTGCTGCGTTGCGGTATAGCAACTGCACGCCCCATTGCACTGCGTGAACAACGTTTCGGCCCGATGCGCGGCCGCGCCTGGTTATTCATCGAGAAGATCGAGGGGGAAAGCCTTTACCAATATCTTAAGCGACCTGAAAAACAGGATAGTGATGAGTTCAGGGTAATTGCTCAGGCATTTGTCCCCCTGTTTGAGAAAATGGTGCTTGAGCGAATCAGCCATGGTGACATGAAGGCCGGTAACTTTATCTACTATGGTGATACGCTTTACATGATCGATCTGGATTCGATGCAGGCCCACGATGATGACGTGAGCTTTGCCCGCGCATTTGTCCGCGACATGCGGCGTTTTTTCAAAAACTGGCAGGATTACCCGGCGACGGCTGCGCAGTTTCACGAGGTGTTGTCACAGACACGCGTGGCGCCATACCTGCCCGATGTATCGAATGTGGAATAATTGACTGAATAAACGGTACATTTTGCTGTATTATCGCTGACTTGGAATGTACGACTCGCGAGTGTAAACGAGTAACTCTATGATTATCCTTGGAATATCTGGTGCCGTTTTTCATGATGCCTCGGCGGCACTGTTCATTGACGGCAAACTGGTTGCCGCGGCAGAAGAAGAGCGCTTTATCCGCGACAAGCACGCCAAGGGCCGTTTCCCGGTCGAGGCGAGCAAATTCTGTCTTGAGCAGGCAGGCATCAGCCCGGATGAGGTCGACATCGTTGCGATGCCGTATGCACCGATCAGCCTGTTCAGCCCGGCGCGCTGGCACTATGCCATGCGTTACTGGTACGCACCGGACCGCGCCCTGACCGCCATCTTTAATGGTAACCGTCGTTACCGTCGTAACGTGCGCCAGGCAAAAGAGATGATGCGTGATGTCGGTATTGACCCTGCGCACGTTCGGCTCGTGCCCGTCGAACACCACATGACGCATGCCAGCAGTGCCTACCACCTGAGTGGCTTTGAAGGTAAGACCGCAGTTATGACCATCGATGGTAAGGGTGAATATGCGACCACGATGTTCGGCTACGCCGAGAATGGCAAGATTCACAAGATCAAGGAATTCTACGATCCGGATTCACTCGGTGGCCTGTACGGTGCACTGACCGAGTACCTCGGTTTTGAAATGCTCGATGGTGAGTTCAAGGTCATGGGGATGGCACCGTATGGTGATCCGAAGCGCTTTGATTTCTCACGCCTGATCGATTTCGATGGCAAGAATTTTAAAATAAATACCGATTATGCGAATGTCATTGGCCTGCGTCGTCACAAGCAGGACGGCAAGAGTTTCTTTTTCAGTTCCAAGTTGATCGACTGGCTTGGCCCGAAACGTGATGGCGATGAGATCGACGATCCCTACATTGATTACGCCGCGAGCATGCAGCACCTGCTCGAGGAAGTCGCGCTGAAACTGATCGACTATTACCTTGGTGACATTATCCGTGAGACCGGTCGTATCTGTTACGCAGGTGGCGTGGCTTTGAACGTGAAGCTCAACCAGCGCATTATCGCGATGGACGGTGTAAAAGAACTGTTCGTCCAACCAGCCGCGAACGACGCCGGTACCTCGCTCGGTGCAGCATCATTTGTTGCGGTACAGCAGGGTGAGAAGGTTGAGCCGATGCGCCATGCCTACCTCGGCCCGGCGTATACAACTGAACAGTGTATCGAAGCCTGTAAGGCACATGAAAAATCACCGTCATGGGAAGTACTTGACGATGCTCCGGCAAAGGGTGCCGAGTTGCTTGCGGCAGGCAACCCGGTAGCCTGGTTCCAGGGCCGTATGGAGTTTGGCCCACGTGCACTGGGTAACCGCAGTATCCTTGGTAACCCGAGTGAACGAGGTGTGGCCGACCGCATCAACGCACAGATCAAATACCGTGAACGCTGGCGGCCATTCTGCCCGAGTATGCTCGACAAGGTCGCCCCCGAGATCCTGCAGACGAACCACCCGTCTCCCTATATGACATTTACGTTTGATGTCGCTGAATCATGGAAGGCGCGTATCCCCGAAGTTGTCCATGAAGATGGTACGGCGCGTGCGCAGATCGTCACGAAAGACACGAATCCACGTTACTACCAGTTGATTGAAGAACTGGAGAAACATACCGGTAATGGTGTCGTACTGAATACATCCCTGAATCGCCGCGGTGAACCCATGGTATGTAGCCCGAAGGACGCACTGGATATGTTCTACGGCTCTGATCTTGAATACCTGGTCATGGAAGACGTGCTAGTGGTGAAGAATGATAAGTAGCAGTCACTATATATACGAATGAATCATTTCTGATGGCCAGGATAAGTGTTATTTGTGCAACGCCCCCGAAACCTAACCCGGGGATGTCGAGTGTTGACCTTGCCTTTTATGCCTTCAGCAAGCGCCACGGGTTTGCAAAGGATGTCACGTATTACCAGCTCTATACCCCTGAAGAGTTGCACACGGATAAAGATCCTGTTGTATATAAAGAGATAGTCCGGCGCCAACAACTACCCTTTGAATACGAATGTTTCCGTAATCGTCTCGACGAGATCAAAAAAAGTGATGTCATCATTTTCTGGGGTGATTTTCTGCACATGGCTAACTACCAGGATGCTGCAAGCAGGAACCTGTGCAGGGCTGGTATAGCGGCAAGCCAGCAAGAGGCGCTTCAAATTGTCCGGGAACACCTGTTTTTGATCAATGCTGACAGTGCTACCCGTAACAAGGTAATCATGTTTGGTAGTACCCTGTTGTTCAATAGATCAGTGGATTACCAGGATACAGACTATGGCAATAGCATTACAGAGTTTTTGAAAAGCATCCATTCTGTCAGGGTCAGGGATGTGTATTCTGCCTTCAAGGTTTCAGAAATACGCTCTGACTATGATAAATCATTCCTGGGCATGGATTGCTCGCTGCTATTACAGAAGGATGATATGAAACTGCTTGAACGAAGTAATTATTCAGCAGATGAATCATTTGGTAAAGGAAAGGTGGGCATCTTCTTTGGTCGATCAGATTGTGATGCAAAGGTTTTAGGTAAGTTCGCCGGAGATTTGTGTAAAGTAATGGGGCTACAGGCACAATGGCTGTCATGGCGTCTGGATAAAAGTAGTGCCAAGGTGCTAAGCAGGATTAAAGGATATTTCAAAGATTTGGAAATCCCAGCATTTACTGATGCACCATTACCGGGTGACCTCTATGAGATTCTTGCCCGGTACAGCTTTGTGATCACAGACACATACCATGTTTGTGTAAATGCCTGGCGAATGGGTATCCCTGCAGTATGTATCGGCCAGGCAGTGCTCGAATCAGAGTGGAGTGTGAGCAGTGGCGGTCAATTTTACTGGCGAGACAAGCGACAGGTGTTTTACTCGATGTATGATGCGACAGAGTACTATACGTATGTTGAAGAACTGAATAATCGTAGTCAAAGAAAAAAAAGAATCGAGCAGTTGGTCAGGCTGCTGGGTAATGAATCTGTGAGTCAGCAGGTTGCAGATCGACTGCAGTCACATGCACGTAATATAGAAATTACTTTGTTGAAAGATATTAATGAGTTAAGCGGTAAATTAGATGAATAAAGATAATCTCGTCCCATATCACCAAAGTCGAGAGATATTAAATAGTTCTTCTAGATAAACAGGTAGATGTTTTTGGACGATAAAGTCGACATTATTATCCCCGTCTACAATGCTGTTACCTGTGTGAAGCAGTGCGTCAGCTCGATCTATGAGCATATATCTCATCGAATAAATAAAGTAATACTTTTCGATGACGCCTCGTCAGAAGAATCATTCGAGGCCATAAAAACTCTTGATTATCCAAACATGGAAACCTATCGTTCAGATAGAAATTATGGCTATGGTCAAACTGTCAACAAGGCATTTGAGAAAACAGAAACTAACCTTGTATTGGTGCTGAATTCTGATGTGGTCGCTGAAAGTGATTTTCTTTCGCCCTTAGTTGATGCAATGAACAAAGACAGGAGGCTGGGGGCCATTCACCCTGTTCCTGAAAGTTCTGATAAATATGCCGGTTATAAAGATAATAATGGTTTCGTTATTACACACCAGCTTTCTGGCTATGCTTACCTGATTCGTAAAGATGTGTTTATTAATGCGGGGATGTTTGATGCGGTATATGGCCGTGGATATTTTGAAGATACTGCATTGGCAAGAGATATAGCAGACCTGGGTTGGGCGACAGGTCTGCATCGTAAATCGATACTTAGTCATGTGGGGTCGAGTTCATTTACAAAGAGTGAGATTAGTGAACTCTATGAAAGTAACGAGAAGATTTATCGAGAACGCTATCCTGAAAGCTGCAGAAGGGTATTGATATTGTCAAAATATAAAAGCATCGATGATTTATCTGGTAAAGCGAAATCGCTTATTGAAAATACTACAGTGAAAGGTGGCAGGGTATTTTTTGCAAGCAATGAAATAAGAGACCTTCCAAACTATGGTATCCGGGGAATGAGCTATGCATTTTTACCACTGTTAAGTTTGATTTACAGGACATTTATCAGGGGCTGGCGGCGTCCCTACACAAGAACAACAGATGTATTTATTGAAGAAGGAAATAAGGGCGTACTTGTATGGATGGTGTGCTTCTATGCAAGACGTTACGGCGTTACTATTCACCGATAACAATTTGAATTAAAAACTCGTCTAAATAAGATGAAAATTTCAGAATATATAAATCCATTTGATATAAACGAATTACGTAAATCAGTTCGCGAAACTGAGCCTTTTGCCTATTTTTGTATTGATGATTTCCTGGTGATTGGGTTTGCTGAAGAGATTCTGAAAAGTTTCCCTTCATACGAGGAAGGCGCTAGTACAGGTAAGGAATATAATTCGGTTAATGAAAAGAACAAGATATGTATAGCTGATTCCGAGTTATTTCCTGATACGATTAAACAACTTAATGAGATTCTTGCATCAGCTGAATTTATAAAAATGGTAAGTGATGTTTTTGAGATAGATGGCCTTGTTGCAGATCCAACTCTTTTGGGAGGAGGGATCCATGAGACAAAAGAAGGTGGTCGACTAGATGTCCACATTGACTTTAATTACATGAAAAGATCAAAGTTATTTAGAAGACTGAACATTCTGGTTTACTTCAATAAAGACTGGCACAAAGACTATGGCGGGGTTCTTGATTTATGGGATAAAGATGTAAAGAATTGTATGGCAGAAATATTGCCGGTATTTAATCGTGTCGTCTGCTTTGCAACAAATGAATACAGTTATCACGGTGTAACACCTATACATGCGCTGGAAGGAACGACCAGGAAGTCATTCGCGGCTTACTATTATACTAAAGAGCCTCCCCACGACTGGACAGGTCAAGAGCACGATACCGTTTTCAAAGCCAGACCTGATGAATGGATGAAAAAGAATGTGTATATGCCTGTAAGCAGTACCAGGAAGAAAATCAAGAAGGTAAGGAAGTCTTTGAAGCGTAAAATAAAAACCGCACTGGGTCTCTCGAAGTAAGCAGCGTCCAACTATGGTTATAGTCCTGAAGATGGACTATGATAACTCTGGTTAAATTACAGACCAGAAGATGAACGTTGCAAGCGAAAAATACAACCATAACTTGCCCGCTTAAAACAATATGAACATAAATTTTGCATCATTCGTCGAACGCGCAGACAGAACAAGGTATATCTATGAGCACTATATGGATTGCCTGAAGGACAGTGTGCTTGATGTGGGCTGTGATAAAGCCTTGTTAAAAGACCTTATTGGTGATGCTGAATATACAGGTGTTGATATTGGTGGTACACCAGATATAACCATTGATCTTGATAATGGTGAGCGTCTGCCATTCGATGACAACTCATTTCATTGTGTAACCTGTAGTGATGTCCTTGAGCACCTGGATAATCTGCATATGATGGCAGATGAACTTGTCAGGGTGACAAAAAAATACACGATTATTTCTCTGCCTAATTGCTGGGGAGCGGCGCGTATACCCATCGAACGAGGCAAGGGTAATTTTCTTCATTACGGCCTGCCGGATGAGAAGCCGGTTGACAGGCATAAGTGGTTTTTTTCTGTCACTGAAGCGAGTTCGTTTATGGAAAACTTTGCGAACAAGCATTCATTAACAATTCTTGATATGCATGTAACAGACAAACCGAGGCCTGGTATTGTAAGGTTCTTGAGACGACTCAGATATCCGAGCCAGGCTCGTTACCTGAATCGTTATGCACATACTGTATGGGCAGTCTTCGAGAAAAATTAGTTTGCCCGACCGCCTAGCACCACGCCTTCAGATATTTCTTCAGGTAACTAAAAAGTAACAGGTGAGCGGGATATTGTGCAATTGCTTTATGGTACAGTTTTCTCGCAGCTGCTTTGTTACCGGCGAGATACAGTGATCTGAACCGCGATAGCAGGACACGAGAAAAGTATTCTGATCTGAACTTCATGAAGACATCAGGGAGTACTGCTGGGTTAAACAATTCGTCTACGGTCTCTAAGGAAGATTCAATTGTTGAGTTTGCATGATGGCGCAGGCTGTCATCATGCTTGTGTACCTCGATAACGGGCACCTGTATTGACCGGCAGATAAAGCGGGCGAACACTTGTGCTGTAAAAACGATGTCTTCATTATTTTTGATAGTTTCGGGAAAATTAACGACTTGAAATACAGACTTCTTGATGCAGCCAAGGGTGACACTGCCAATTTTTCTCCGTAGGAAGGCTTTGAAGTTATCGAAACTGGTGCCAGATAACTCACTGGGCACAGATGTTCTTGGTTTGCTATTGTTGCTGATGGTTGTCCTTCCAGCAATAAAGTAATCAACATCGGGGTAACGCTCGACCTGCTCCTTGAGAAGTTGTATCACGCCCGGTAACAGGCAGTCATCTGAATCAAGAAACACAATGTACTCACCTGTTGCGACCGACACGCCGCGGTTCCTGGCCGCTGAGACACCAGCATTATTCTGGTATACGTATATAACATCATCACCGTAGCGGGCAACTACATCACGGGTATTATCTGTGGAACCATCATCTACAATGATAATCTCACATTCACTTTGCTGCGTTAATACGGAATCGATTGCCCTGCCAATATAGCCCGCATAGTTGTAAGTAGGTATAACTACCGAAATACTATGGGATAAACTTGTATTTTTCTCGTTAACCATCCAGGCTCGTATCTGCGAGAATCTCGGTTGCTTTCAGGTCATGGAAAATCTTCTGCATTCTCTGCATGCCCTTATCCACATTTTTTTTGCTTATACCAAATTCGTTATTAAGAAACATCGTTGCGTGGTTCAGATGTACGACGTATTTAATCAGGGTCTCTGACGGGATGAATTTCATCTCGTAGCCGAGATCGACAAGTTTCTTATGCATCATACGCCCGGCCCTGTCATGGTCCCAGAACGATAGTTTATGTTCGTGAAGTAAATCTGTGCGGTATAGTGCGCAGTGACTACGTAGGTAATTGAAATTATCGCCTTTTCCTTCAAGCTTGCCATAGCCTTTGCCAACAATCGGGAAGTAGACGCTTTGCCACCAGTGCTCGAGTTGTTTCAGAATGCGTTTATACATCGGTTTGACTTCGAGTTTCCATGAGCCAACTCCTGCGATATTTTCATCTCGCTGGATTTGATCAAGCAGGAACTCTAGCCAGTTAGGGTCGCGGACAAAGGTATCGGTATGGATGGACAATACGTACGGTGTTGTGACGCGGGCAAGAGCATCATCGAGAGCTTTCGAATGAGATTCCGAGGGTGATTCGGATTCATCATTGGGACGTTCGATAAGCTCGATCCAGTCCAGTGAGCGCAGGTAATCGAGCGAGTCATCACCCGAGTCATTATCAATCGCAATGATATGAACTTTCGACATATCCGTATGTTTGCGCAACAGGCGCAGACAGATCCGTGTAATCTCGGGAGTCTTGTAGTTCGGGATGAGGATGGTAACGAGTGGTTTACTCATGACATATACATCATGTTACGGAATTTTATTGTCCAGGAATAGTAACATATCGCTATCACTTGTCGAGACATGTTCATTATGAATCTGTAGGTGAAGAGGTGGGTCTTGGATCGACAGGCTCACGTGTTGACATGTATTTCTGTATCTTGCGAAACAGGATCTTGGCTTTGTCGGCATCACCACAAAAGTCTCTTAGCCAGCGTAATTGTTCGGTCCGGCGCAGGTAAAATTTTGCAATACGTGCAAGCCCGGCAATATCGACCAATTCACCACGAGCTTTGCGCAGATGCTTTATAGATGCTCGTGGACCATCAATAAGGATTGCCTTGTAGTCATCACTATTCTTCTGCACGAGAATATTTCTCCATTTAAAGTCATGGTGATAGAAATTATGTGCATGCATGGTGTGGGCTATATGCATAATCTGTTTTGACAGTTGGTGGTAAATTCGATCCTGTTCTGGCTTGGGCATGAAGTACCAGTTGTCATGTGCGAACTTCTCCATGTCGACAGTATTATTGATTTCTTTTGTTACGATAAACGCCGCGTAGAGCCTGCCCAAGCTGCGATGCTCACCATAGGCAAGTACCTCAGGTGTTTCTAGCCCCATGCTACGTAATTGGTTATAACCCCAAACCTCGATCGCTGCCTTGCTGGGCATCATCCAGAATTGTGGCTTGGGTTTCAGGTACAGGTAACGCTTGAAATAAATGGCCTCACCATTGTCGAGTTCTACACGATAACAGCGATTAATCGAGCGTGCCTTACCACCTGTTGCGACCACATTTTCGAATTTGATATCCCGCCAGTCAAGACCTGGCTTAATACCTAGCAAAGCCAGCTTTTCCTTCCAGGCGTGTTCAATCTTTATGGATTCACCATGAATGGCTTGTGCAAGGCGAGAAAGTTCAATCATTTGTGTTTCGTGGACACTGTGTGTATAGGTGAATAAAAATTATTTTTAATCATGTTACCACTATATAAGGTAACGTGCCTGTGCCACAGTTATATTGCAGGCTTGTATTCTGGGTCGATATACCTGTGTATAAAAAAAGTAAACAGGGCCTTACGGATGAAGCCGAGTTTGGCAAAGCGTAAATAGGTATCAAGAAAATAATTCAGTTTGCCATCTACATACAGCAACTGTGGGCCATGCTGGATATTGAGCAGGTGGCAGAGGTTGCGAACACGCCGCAATGCGCCAAGTGCATGCCAGCGAAAGCGCACATCAGCGATATCAATGAGGCCAAGTGTACCGCCAGGTTGCAGCACGATGTTATTCATGTGAATCGAGCGGAAGTAAATCCCCTTGTCATGCAGTGCGGCAAGAAACCCGGCCAGTTGCTCTATGCGTTCCCTGGAGAGATCCTTTTCCAGCGCGTCATGCAATAGTTCGCCCTTCAATTCCTTGTAGACGACCATCGTACGGTCAATCTCGGGACAGGTATACATCGCATCGACCTTGATCGTATCGAAGCCACGCCTGGTGATTGTGAGACTGTTTCGATGGAAACGTTCTGCGTAAGGCCAGATTGCTGCAAGTGAAAACTGCCGTCTCTGGCGAAATAATTTTACATAGATCTCGTCCGGGCGCCGATAGACCTTGGGCCCATGACGGTCCGACTTCATCAAACTGGCGTCCTGAATGAATGACTGGAACTGCGCTTCTGTCAGGGTTTGCATCTTCATTCTGGCTTAGCTTTCCATTTGTCGCGGTTACGCCGTTTGCGCTTGGGGTAAGGCTTTTGCATCCCTTCAGGCTGTGTCTTGAAGCGTCGATGTACCCACAGGTATTGTGCAGGCTGTTTGCGAATCTCGTTTTCGATCACGGCATTAATCGTCGTGGCATCGGTGACATCATCACCACTCGGGAAGTCTTCCAGTGCCGGCAGGATGTGCAGGTCGTAACCCGTGCCGTCTTCGCGGCGAGTCTGGAAAAATGGTACGACTTTCGAGTTATTCAATTTGGCAAGACGTGCCGTGGCCGTGATCAACGCAGCAGGGACACCAAAGAAGGGGGCGAAGACACTGTGTTCTCGACCGTAGTCCTGGTCTGGCGCATACCAGATTGCCTTGCCGGCTTTCAGGCTTCGTAAAGTACTACGTATATCTTTCCGTTCGTGGGTTTTATCCATGTAGCCCTCGCGTCCGGCTGTCATGACGGCATTGAATAGCGGATTCCTATGGCGTCGGTACATGAGGTCATAACGGCGGTGCAGGGCCAGCAGGCGAATGCCGATTTCAAGTGTCGTGAAGTGAGCACCAAGCACAATGACACCGTTGCCTTCGGCGATCGCAGCATCAAGATGCTCGAGCCCGGTGATGCTGTGTAGCTTCTGGAGTCGACTTGCTGGCGTCCACCATGCGATCGAGGTTTCGATCATGCCCTTGCCAAGTGCATCAAAGTGTTTTTTGAGCAAACTCTTACGTTCAGCCAGCGAATACTCGGGGAAACATAGCTGCAGGTTAATCGTGGCATACACGCGGCGTTCAGGGGTCATGTAGTACATGAAGCGGCCGAGCAGGCTGCCAAGCAGCATCTGTACGCGAAATGGCAGCAGCGCGATGAGGCGCATCAGGCCAATCCCGATCCAGAGCAGCCAGAACTGCGGGTGCAGGAAGTCTTTGGCTTTAAACGGCTTGTGTGAACTCACGACCTTTTCCGGCTTATTCAAAACGTGTTCTATCCCCGGTATCTAGGTTCACCATAAACCATCCCGGTGCATCATTACCGGCCGTGAAACACCGGCCGGCTGTGCTATTATAAGCGAAATTATCAATACTGGCCGCTATTTACGGCCCTATAACAAAATTTATGACCGTCAGTTTACCCGATTTCTCAAATGCCCACGTTGTTGTCATTGGTGACATCATGCTGGACCGATACTGGCACGGCGATACCTCGCGTATCTCGCCGGAGGCACCGGTGCCTGTCGTGCGCGTGGCCGATGCCGAGGAGCGCCCGGGCGGTGCCGCCAACGTCGCGCTGAACATCGTTGCACTCGGTGCCCGCGTGACCCTGCTTGGCGTCACCGGTAATGATGAACCGGCCGATACCCTGCAGCAGACCCTCGAGGATGCCGGGGTGGAGTGTCACTTCCTGCGCCAGGGCGGCCTGCCGACGATCACGAAGCTGCGCGTACTGAGCCGTCACCAGCAGCTCATCCGGCTTGATTTCGAGGATGGCTTTACCAGTTTTGAGCCCGCCGACCTGTTACAGCAGTTCAGTACCTACGTCGCGGACGCCGATGCAGTCGTGCTGTCTGATTACGGCAAGGGCACTCTCAAAGGCGCATCGGAACTGATTGAAAACTGCCGCAGTGCCGGCAAGCCGGTACTCGTTGATCCGAAAGGCCAGGACTTCACACCGTATAAAGGTGCGAGCCTGATCACCCCGAACCTGTCAGAGTTTGAAGGTGTCGTGGGTCACTGCACGGATGAAGATGAACTCGTCGCACGCGGCGAAACGCTGTGCAGTGAGCTTGAACTCGGCTCACTCCTGGTGACACGTAGCGACAAGGGCATGAGCCTGTTGCGCAGTGACGCCACACCAGTCCACCTGCCAACCCGTGCCCGTGAAGTGTATGACGTGACCGGTGCCGGTGATACGGTCATCGCCGGGCTTGCTGCAAGTATTGCCGCTGGCCAGGATCCCGAGCAGGCTATGCAGGTTGCCAACCTCGCCGCCGGTATCGTCGTCGGCAAACTCGGCACGGCGACAGCCAGTGTCAGTGAACTGCGCCGTACGCTGCAGTCACAACACGCCGCCGAGATGGGCAGCATTGATGAAGACACACTTGCACAGGCAGTGGCCGATGCGCGTGCCCATGGCGAGCGCGTCATCATGACCAACGGTTGTTTCGATATCCTGCATGCCGGCCATGTTGGTTACCTCGAGGCGGCACGTAAGCTCGGTGACAGGCTTATTATTGCCGTCAATGATGATGAGTCGGTACGTGGTTTGAAGGGTGAAGGTCGCCCGATTAACCCGCTTGAACAGCGCATGGCTGTGCTGGCCGGGCTTGGTTGTGTCGACTGGGTCGTGCCGTTCAGTGAAGACACACCCGAGCGGCTCATCTGTAAGATCTTGCCGGACGTACTCGTGAAGGGCGGTGACTACCGTCCCGAGCAGATCGCCGGTGGCCCTTGTGTGCAGGATAATGGCGGTGAAGTGATCGTGCTCGATTATGAAGAAGGCGTGTCGACAACGCGCATCGTGGAAAGCATTCGCCAGCAGGCCAGTGAAAATTCTTAAAGCAGTTTGATTATTTACCTGATTCGGAGATTACATCAGTGATTATCGTGACCGGCGGTGCCGGATTTATTGGCAGTAACATCGTCAAGGCACTCAACCAACGTGGCCGTACTGACATCATCGTCGTCGACGACCTGACCGATGGCACCAAGTTTGCCAACATCGTCGATTGTGACATCGCCGACTATTTTGACCAGGACGATTTCCTTGCACGCATAAAGGCGAATGACGACTTCGGAGCAAACATCGAGGCCGTGTTCCATGAAGGCGCCTGTTCATCGACCACCGAGTGGGACGGTCGTTATGTCATGCATAATAACTACGACTACTCGAAGGAACTGTTGCACTACTGCATCCGCCAGAATGCAGCATACCTGTATGCATCGTCAGCCTCAGTGTATGGCAGTGGTGATGTGTTTGTCGAAGACCGCATCAACGAAGCACCGCTGAACATGTACGGCTACTCGAAGTTCCAGTTCGACCAGTACGCCTACCCCTACATCGAGAGTGCGCCGATCCAGATCGCCGGCTTCCGTTACTTCAATGTTTACGGGCCGCGTGAACAACACAAGGGCACTATGTCGAGCGTGGCGTTTCATCTCAACACGCAGATTAACAAGGGTGAGAACCCGAAACTGTTTGAAGGCATCGACGGTTACGAAAACGGTGGCCAGATGCGTGACTTTATCTACATCGGCGATGTCGTCGACGTAAACCTGTGGTTCCTCGACAACCCGTCTGCGAAGGGCGTGTTCAATGTCGGTACCGGTCGTGCACAATCGTTTAATGATGTTGCCAATGCCGCGATCAAGCACCATGGCAAGGGCGAGATCGAGTACATCCCTTTCCCGGATCACCTGAAGGGCTGCTACCAGAGCTATACCCAGGCGGATATCACCAAGCTTCGTGAAGCCGGTTACGACAAGCCATTCAAGACTGTCGAAGAAGGTGTTGCAGAGTACATGAAGGTTCTCAATGCGAAATAGTTTTAGAAAGATCTAACGCAAAGGCGCAAAGGCGCAAAGACGCAGAGCACGCAAAGATAACAATATATTTAATACAGTGAGTCCAGAATATAACTATATAAGGTTCGCCATGCTTCAGATAAATTTCGAATACTCTGCGGCCTCGGCGCCTTAGCGTCTCTGCGTTGGATTATTAAATAATAATGGCTCGATATATTTACAGCGCTCTTCTCTACCTTTTAACGCCAGTCTACCTGCTGTATTTATACTGGCGTGGTCGCCGTGCACCGGCGTACCGGGACCGTTGGGGTGAGCGGTTCGGGTTTTATAAAGGCACTTACACCGGTAATCCAATCTGGGTACACGCCGTTTCGGTAGGCGAAGCGCAGGCCGCGTTGCCGATGATCCAGAAGTTGCGTGAGCGATACCCCGACAACCCAATCCTCGTTACTACGACTACACCGACCGGCTCAAGCCGCATCAAGGAATCACTCGGCGACGAGGTCATTCATGTCTACGCCCCGTATGACGTGCCATGTGCGGTCGGACGTTTCCTGGAAGCAATGCAACCCGCTATGGCGATCTTCATGGAGACCGAGATCTGGCCGAACATGATCCACACCTGTGCAGAGCGTAACATCCCGATCGTGCTCGCCAATGCACGCATGTCGAAACGTTCGGCACGCGGTTACGGCAGACTTGGTGCCTTTATGCGCGGGGTCATGGCAAAGATCGATCTCGTAGCGGCGCAGTCGCAAAGTGATGCTGCTCGCCTGATTGGTCTCGGTGCAAACACCGAGTCCGTGCATGTCACGGGCAGTGTAAAGTTTGATATGCCGCTGCCAGCCAGTATCAAGGAGCAGGCCGAAGTCCTGCGCCGTGACTGGGGCACGGATCGCAGTATCTGGATCGCTGCGAGTACGCGACAGGGTGAAGACGAACATATCCTTGATGCCTTTGCCCAGGTCTGCCATGCACTGCCCGATGCACTGCTCGTGCTCGTGCCACGCCACCCGGAACGGTTTGACGATGTTGCCAACCTGTGTAGCAAACGTGGCTTTACGATTGTACGGCGCAGTGAACACACACCTTGCGACAAGGACGTGGATATCTACATCGGTGACACGATGGGTGAATTAACGCTTATGTACGGCGCATCCGATGTCGCCTTTATCGGTGGCAGTCTTGTCCAGGCCGGTGGCCAGAACCCAATTGAAGCCGCTGCACTTGGGTTGCCCGTGGTCATGGGGCCAAGCCTGTATAACTTCTCCGAGGTCACGCGCATGCTGCGTGAACGTGAGGCACTCGAGGTTGTTGACGACAGCGAACAACTTTCCGCGACCGTGCTTGATTACTTCCGTGACTCAAACCTGCGTCACCAGCGGGGTGAAAATGCGAAAGGGGTGGTTGAACGTAACCGCGGTGCGATGGAACGACTGCTTACGTTAGTCGATGAATTAGACACCACAGGTAAGTAGAAGCACTCGTCATTCCAGGTAGTTCGTTACTCAAATTTCCGTCATTCCGGCGTATGCCTTGACCCATCGGAGATGGGTAAGGTATCCATAATGAAGCCCGTAGGGATTCTATGGGCGCCGGAATCCATACGTAGTTTGAAGGTATCTCTGGATACTGGCTTGCGCCAGTATGACGTGCCATGAGTTTCTTTTCGTCATTGCGAGCAGCGTTAGCTGCGCGGCAATCTATACTCACTTAAAATGGATTGCTTCACCCTACGGGTTCGCAATGACATGGCAGGGGTTTTCTATTCGTCATTCCGGCGTAGGCCGGAATCCATAACCATATTGAAATAAAAGCTGGATTCCGGGTCTTCGCTGCGCTTCGCCCGGAATGACAGACAAGTAGCAATTCTTATTTCATTAGTTGGTTAACAGCCTCTATATCTGTTTTCGCCAACGATCCCGCCGCCTGCTTCAGGCGCAACGTATTCAGAAGGTAGTCATAGCGAGAACGGCTGTAGTCGCGTTTGGCTCGGAACAGTTCACGCTGGCTGAGCAGTACATCGACAATCGTACGCGTGCCGACTTCAAAACCGGCCTGGGTAGCTTCCATGGCCTTTTCGCTCGACTTCACAGCCTGCTTGAGTGCCTTGACGCGACTCAGTTCAGCAATCACACCCTGGTAGGCATTGCGGGTCTGGCGCATAACCGTGCGGCGGGTTTGTTCGAAGGTTTCACTCGCAGCCTGGGCGCGGAAGCGCGCTTCACGGGTTTGTGAATTGACCAGGCCACCCTGGAACAGCGGTACATTCAATTGCAGCGAAATCGCATCGGTATCGTTTTCACGGCCGGTGGTACTGCTGGATACAGAATTGGAACGTGAGGCGACAATATCCAGCGTCGGGTAGTGGCCGGCACGCTGGCGGTTGATGTCTTCATCGGCTATCTCACGTGCATAGCGCACCGAGGCCAGGCCAAGGTTGTTTGCAACGGCCTGCTTCACCCATGCTTCAATGTCTGCGGGCTCAGGGTTGAGCAGGGGAATGTCGGTCTGCAGTGTTTGTGGTGTCTGTTCATACTGCCCGGTGATTTCCTGCAGGGCCTCGCGTGCATTTGAGAGCACGTTCTCGGCACTGATCGCCTGCGCCACGGTGAGGTCGAATTGTGCCTGCGCTTCGTAGACATCGGTGATGGCAATCAGGCCGACTTCAAAACGTTGTTTCGCCTGCTCAAGCTGGCGTGCCGTGGCTTCCTTCTCGGCGTTGGCAAACTCGAGGTTGTCCTGCGCGGCAAGCAGGTCAAAGTAGGCCTCGGAAAGGCGCAGCATCAGGTCCTGTTCGGCGGCCGCGTAATCGGCCTCGGCCTGTGCGACAGTTGCATCGGCCTGGCGAAGGGCGACGATACGATCATGTCGATACACTGGCTGGGTCAGTGTCAGGCTCCAGTTGTGGCTGTTAAAGCTTTCATCCACGGCTGGGAAGAACGCACTGTTGAAGGTCTTTGAACTGGTATCAGTTGTGTCGGCTGAAAAGCGAATGTCCGGTAGAAGGCCGGCAATGCTTTGTGGCTTGGCTTCACGCTGGGCACTGCGCGTGGCATCGGCGGCGCGCAGTTGAGGATCGTTCTCATGGGCCAGCTGGTAGTTATCCAGCAGGTTACCGGCCTGCACTGAACCGGGTAACAGAATAGCCGCACTGAGCAGGCTTGCAACAACAAATTTGTAACGCGTCATCGAGTGTCCTTTGGTACCTTTTTCGAAGGATTGCACAACATATATGTATTTTCTCCTGAGGGTGTAATCAAGTCGATGATGACAAGGCAAAAATTTTCGCAAATGCGCAGTTTACAGACCGGTAAATGAGCATTTTAAGAAAAATTTTCCTCGGTGCCCCCTTGTGGGGTAAACACCGTCAGCGCGGCTTGAGTGCGTCCTCAGTAAACTGCCATATCCAGATCGACATCACGTGCCCACCCATCAACGCCACCGGCGAGATTAATAATCTTGCCAAAACCCGCCCGCTCGAGCTGGATGCCGACGAGTCGGCTGCGGATACCATGGTGACAGATCACCACGGTCATGCGGTCCGGGTCAAGTTGATCGAGCTGGTTCATGATCTGACCCATCGGGATCAGCACCGAGCCTTCGATGGCACAGCGCTCGAATTCCCACGGCTCGCGCACGTCGAGCAGGAACGGGGCATCCTCGGTGGTATCGAGAAGCTGGTGTAATTGTCGTGCGCTGAATTCGTCCATTTTACCTGTCATGCCAGCGAGAGCTGGAATCCATCTTTCCGTCATTCCGGCGGAGGCCGGAATCCATAACCATATGAAAATAAACCCTGGATGATCACCCTGAAGGGTGTTCAACGCGCAAGCGCTTTTGTCCGGGTCTTCGCTCCGCTCCGCCCGGAATGACGACAATCATTAATGTCGTTTCGGCGACAGAGACTACTTTTTCGTCATTCCGGCGTATGCCTTGACCCATCGGAGATGGGTAAGGTATCCATGATGAACCCTATAAGGGTTCTATGGGCGCCGGAATCCATGGGATCCTTAGACAAGACTGGATACCGGAACAAGTCCGGTATGACGTCCTGAGGGCTATAGAAAAAAGCGCCCCTGGGATCCAGAGACGGGATTATACCGGGAAAATTACGCGATGCGAGTGATAAAGCCCTGTGTATTGAAGGGGTTATCCCAAACTACATCAGGGCCTAGAATTCAAAATGCTCCGGGGCAGGGGCATTTTCGAGTGCCGGGATGTCGGTTTCGAACAGCGACTCGTGTGTCCATTCGAGTTCACTCGTACGCGTGATGAGCACGGCTTCCATGACAGGGCTTTCACCAATGATCGCAAACAGGCGGCCACCCACCTTGAGGAGCTGTTGAAAGCCTTCATCAAGGATTGGAAGAGAACCAGTCACCGCAATGACATCGTAGGGGGCGTAGTGGCTCCAGCCCGTGCTGGCATCGCCCACTGCGAGAGTGACATTAACAATGCCCGCCTTCTCGAGGTTAACCGCAGCCGCAGCGCTAAGCTCAGGGTTGATTTCCACGCTGTGAACGTGGCGGGCCATTTTCGCCAGCATGGCCGTCATAAAGCCACTGCCGGTACCGACTTCAAGCACGGTGTCAGTTGGCTGAACATCGAGGGCCTGTAGCATACGGCCTTCAAGTACCGGTGGCATCATGACCTGGCCATGACCGAGCGGGATCGGCGTATCGCAGTAGGCGAGGTTCTCGCAGTCAGCCGGGACAAACGCCTCGCGCGGCACTTCTTCGAGTAATTCGATGACGTGATCATTATTCACGTTCCAGGGACGAACCTGTTGAACAACCATATTATGGCAGGCGAGTTGGCGATCCATTGATGACATGCGTGTTTTCTCCCGTTCTAACGACCGGTTATTAATTTTTAGCGTTCCAGAGAGTATGAAGTTTCCCTCCCGCAGGCAAGGGATTGAGGCGGAAAAATTTTTATAGGTGCATGAAGGCGCCTTGCGCTAACCCACATGACACGTAAGTCTATTATTTCATTAAGATTTCTATCTACACCTAGAGCCACGCCCATGCTTACGGTATGATGAGCCTTCGACTAGGGGTATGGCCCGCTGAGCGAGCGCCATTGAGAGATCACCCTTCGAACCTGATCCGGATAGAGCGGCGTAGGGAAGTCATTGAGTAAATGAGCCTTCCCACCGCTTCTATATTAAAAGGTTATATATACAGAGGCCCACCCGATGGGCGAGGAAGCACAGCATGAGCGCCATCCCAGAAGAATTTATTAAAAAGACCGCCCAATTGTCTGAAGACATCACCCGGCCGTTTCCCAACTCGAAAAAGATTTATGTCGAAGGCTCGCGCCCGGATATCCGCGTGCCCATGCGCGAGGTGCAAACCACACCGACCATGACCGACAAGGGTGAAGAGCCTAACCTGCCGATCACCGTGTATGACACCTCCGGCCCCTATACCGATCCGGAAGCAGAGATTGACCTGTTAAAAGGTTTGA